>OCHA01000023.1_pt1 | contig 225079 bp, 235 predicted proteins | sample 1538591 | NCBI WGS metagenome assembly OCHA01 (sample SAMN04571710, study PRJEB22368) | human gut metagenome | biome: human gut; material: stool | host: Homo sapiens | place: Luxembourg | collected 2012-09-06 | reverse complement strand
GCATAGCGGGTGGTTGTTTGTACCACGCAAGCGTGGCACTGGGTAAACCCATTAATAAAAAAAGTCAAGTATCAAAACGATGCTTGACATTTTTATTTATTTGGTATAATATAATTATAGAAAAGGAGATACCTGCGATAAGCGGATTCTCCACTTGTTGGTTAGAAACTAACCGCCGGAGTGTCGAAGTTCGGGCGGTTGTTTCTTTTTTTATTTAAATGTACATATATGTACGAAGAAACAAAATTACTTTTTGTTGCCAAAGACTTGATAACAAAGAGCGATAACGCTGACGATTAAAGTGCCGAGTAAACATACATCGGAAATTGTCATGGTTACCACCTCCTCTTGTGAGGAGAAACCGCCTACCGTTTAATGCAGGTATCACGGTTTTATTCTAACAGTTTAATTCTTATTTGTCAATTTAATTTTCAGACGGCAGTTCTTTACGGACTGCCGTTTTTTTGCATATATTCTGCATAACCTAAAAACATATCTTCACATCTGTAGTTGGTCTGTATTTTACGAAAAAGACTTGCAATAAAAAAGCGAATCAAATATAATTTAAAGAGAGCGTTGCTCAGACTCAATTATTGTATAAAAAATATAACAACAAATTTTAACACAAAGGGACAAATAATGAATAAATTTCAACTTATAACCAATGAGGTAAAAAAGGTAATAAACGGTAAAGACAGGGCGGTTGTCACCACTCTGCTTGCGTTGCTCACAGGAGGAAACATTCTTATTGAGGATATTCCGGGCGTTGGCAAAACAACAATGGCGGTTGCGTTTTCAAAGGCGCTCGGTCTTGAATACGGCAGAGTACAGTTCACTCCCGACACTTTACCGTCAGATATCACGGGCTTTGCGGTCTATAACAAGGATACAGGAAAATTCACTTTCAACAAGGGCGCTGTATTCTGTAATCTTTTTCTTGCAGACGAGTTAAACAGAACTTCAAGCAGAACTCAGGCGGCTTTGCTTGAGGCAATGGAAGAACGGCAGGTTACTGTTGAAGGCAACACTTTCAAGCTTGAAAAGCCTTTTTCTGTTATTGCAACGCAAAACCCGACAGGAGCGTCGGGAACACAGCTTTTGCCTGATTCACAGATTGACCGATTCACGGTAAGGCTTTCAATGGGATATCCCGACAGCGATGCGGAATGTAAAATGCTGCTTAACAGAAGCGGCAAAAATCCCCTTAACTCAGTAAACTGCATTGTGTCCAAGATTGAATTTCTTGAAATGCAGTCGGAGGTTCAGAATGTTTTTGTCAGCGACGATATGGCAAGATATATTGTGTCACTCATTTCGGCAACAAGAAAGCATCCGTTGCTTTCAAGAGGTGCAAGCCCGAGAGCAACGCTTTCACTTACCAATATGGCAAAGGCTGTCGCATTTGCCGAGGGCAGAGATTACATTGTGCCGAGAGATGTTCAGAATATTTTTGTCTGCACCGTAAATCACAGGATAATTCTCAATGCAAAAGCCTCTGCATCAAAAAAGAACAGCGAAGAAATTCTGCAAGAAATTCTCAGAAAAACTCCAAAGCCGAGGACTTGAAAATGATAAGGAACATAATAATTTATCTTTGTCTGCTGACGGGAACATTTTTGTTCAGCATTTTTTATTACGCCTGGTTCTCATGGTTTTTGTTCCTGACGGTTGTTTCAATTCCGATAATCTCGCTTTTGCTGAGTCTGCCTTTTATGATACGGAGTGTACGCTCCGATATTGAAATTTTTGCAAAAGAAAATGTTTTTATCAAGGATGAGTTTTACATTGCAATATCAGGCAAGAAGAAGGAACCGCTCTTCTGCCCTATGCTCACGCTGAATATAAAATCAACCAACCTTACAGCAAATCTTTGCGAAAACATAAAAATCAGATTTTCGGGTACATTTACAAAGCCGTTAATCAGACAATGCAACAGTCTTACACAGCATTGCGGACAGCTTGACATTGTATGCAAAAACGGTAAAGTTTACGATATGCTCGGTATATTTTTCCTTCCGATCAGTATTAAAAAGCGTAGCTTTGTTCGTGTTCTTCCAAAACAACAAAAACCGAAAATTATCCCCGACAGCAGTAATTTCACGGTTACGGGATACAAGCCTAAGCCTGTAGGCAACAGTGAAATTTATGAGCTTCGTGAATACCGTCACGGTGACAGTCTGCGCAATGTTCATTGGAAGCTTTCGTCAAAAAGCGATGGGCTGATTGTAAAAGAACCGAATGTTCCGATAATCAAGAACTGTCTTATAATGCCTTTTTTCGGAGATAATGCAGACGAAAATGATGTTGTTTTTGCAAAGCTGATGTATGTCTGCCGATATATGATTAAGAGCATAGGCGTTTGCTTTGCATGCGACAGGAACGGCAATCCTTTTGAGATAAGATGCGAAAGCGATATATTAAACTATTTTTCCGCACTCTATCTAAACACGGAAAGCAGCTTTGTTGCCGACACAAACGATTTTCAGCATTATAGTATATTTGCCGATCGTGAGGAGGTTGACTTGTTGTGAAAAACAAAACAAGCTTTACGATTGACATTCTTCTATGCGTAACATTGATTTCAAGCCTGTTTTACTGTCTTGTCACCTCTTTTGATATAAAAACAGAATGGTACATCATAGTAGTTCCTACGGCAATTTTCTGCACAATTTACGGATTGCTTGCCTCCCTTGTCAAAAAGTCGGGTGTGCTGTTTATCAGCGTGGCAATCACTATGATTGTTTTTGTATTCACTCTGCTGTTTTCACTTGAAAGCATACTTGAGCAATTGAGTTATGTTATTACTCAGGTTTTAAAACTGCTTTCGCAATATCTTCCCGTACAGAACAAAATTATTTTGGGAGATACCCTCGGCACAAGTGCAACAGGACTTTTTGTGTTCATTTCGGCAATACTGAGTGCAGTTTTTACAATCAGCCTGATACGATACAAGCGTATTTTGATTTCGTCATTGCTGTCAATGGTACTGCTCGTCCCCTGCTTCATTCTTGTAAACACTCTGCCGTCGCTCGTTTGTCTTTTTATTGCAATTGCAAGTCTTATTGCCTTGTACATTTCAAAGAACACACGCAAATTCAGACCATCACAGGGCGGTGTGATTGCGGCAATTTCATTCGGAACAATGCTTGTTGTGATGACAATTCTGCTTGCGTTCAATCCGATTGAAAAATATGAGCGATTTGACTGGCAGGAAAACCTTTTACAGAGCATTGAAAACAGCTTTAATATTGATGACGGACGAAAAACTTCCACAGAAAAAAACCTTAATGAAATCAAAGGTTCACTTGAAGAAAAAGAAAATCTTAGCGATATTTCTCCGCTGACGCAGACGCATACACCTGTTATGACGGTCACTTCGGCAGTTGGCGGTAATATTTATCTCAAAGGCACAGCATATGCCGACTACAGGAACAATACATGGAGTATCATTTCCGACAATGATGTCGCAAGATATCCGCAGGATTTCGTACCGTTTACGGCAACAATCGGAAACAATGCTTTAACCGATACAAGAGTTCATATGCTTAATGAAAGTAAGATTGCCTATGTTCCATACTTCTTGGAAAGTCTACCCGACAATCTCAATTCGGTTGCCGATGTGTGCGTAAAAAACGATACGGATAAAAACGAATTTAATTATTCACACTATCCGTTTTATGCTGAGAACACATACAGATACAATAATTCAGCCGAAGCGGAAGATTACAAAGCATTTGTGTATGACACCTATCTTGAAATTCCGAGAAAAACACAAATTGAATTGCGTAGAATTGCAGACCAAGAGGGCTTTCTCGACTCGGAGCTTACCGTTTTCGAAAAGATTGAAATGGTAAAGAACTATATTTCAAACAGTAAAACCTATTCGTTGAAAACTCCGAAAATGCCGTCGGGCAAAGATTTTGCAACTTGGTTTCTCAACGAGAGCGACACGGGATATTGTGTCCATTTTGCCACAGCCGGCACGCTTATGCTGAGGGCACTCGGGATTCCGGCACGATATGTTACAGGCTACTATGCAACCGCATACGCAAATCAAACCGTGACCGTAACAACCGACAACGCTCACGCATGGGTTGAGTATTACAGCGATACGGCGGGTTGGATTCCGTTTGAATGTACACCGTCATCGTTTCAGCCGGCAAGGTATGTCGGCTCTCAAAGAGCAAGCGGCGGCAGTACGGACACAACTCAGCCAACAACCGTTGAACCGACAACAGCACCGACTGCTCCGACAAACGGCACGGTTTCTCACAGCACAAAGCCGAAAAATGACAGTAAATCTTCATTTGAATTTAACGGATTTACAATCGCTATGATGTTATTGGGAATTGTTGCCCTTGCTTTAATTGCAATTTTCTCAAGAAGAATTATCATTATCAAAAAGAGAAAACAAAGATTTCAAACAGGAAGAAACAATAAAAGAGCAATCTGCATTTATAAAGAACTTAAAAATCTAACGAAAATTTCGCATCTTCTGATTACAGATGAAGTGAAATCCGTGTACGAAAAGGCGAGGTTCAGTAATCACACGATAAGCGATGATGAACTGAAAATTATTGAAAACGCTTACTATAATTCCATTGAAGAAATTTACAATAATCTCCCTCGCATCAAAAAGCCATATTACAAGTTTATAAAAGCGATAAAATAAGAAATGCTCCCGTACAATGCGGGAGCGTTTTTACACAACAAAAGGCTCTTGGAACAACTCAAGAGCCTTAGATTTTGCTTTATATTATTTAAAAAGATTCTTTTTGTCATAATAATCCTTATCGACAAACTCGTCCTTTTCGTCAAGATTATTTTCACTGCTCTTGAAAAGTCCCGAGCCAAAACGATAATCGTGATTTGCCATTCTGCGAATTCCGTAAGCAAGAATTGCAACACACACCAAAATCCAGAAAACTAACCAAAACATAAACAACACCTCTCAAAAGCAATACAATGTTAATATTTTTATTTAGCTGATTATATCATTATGTTATATTCTTGTCAACAAAAAATTGTAATTTACCGACATAATTTTGCAAGTTATGGTTCGGTACTGTTAATTTCCTTTTTGATATGGTAAAATGGTTGATGAACGGAGGGAATGCGATGTTTAATGTTACAATCCGTCAGGTTGGGATTGAGGAACGGGAAGAAATTATAATTTGCTGTCATGAAATCAGCGACGAGGTTATGTCGCTTGCAAACAGCATTAAGGGGCAGAAAAGTTTTCTTCTTGCATCAAAAGACGGCGAGATGTTCAAGCTTGACACGAAGGAAATTTTCTACATAGAATCGGTTGACAACAAAACCTTTATATACTGCAAAAACAATGTTTATGAAACCAAACAAAAGCTGTATGAGCTTGAGGAAATTTTAAAAGGGACAAAATTTTTCAGATGTTCAAAGTCGATGATACTGAATATCGGTAAAATCCGTTCCGTGTCACCGTCTGTCAACAGCCGTTTTGAGGCAAAGCTTGTAAACGGTGAAACGGCAATTATTTCAAGGCAGTATGTGCCGACCTTGAAGAAAAAGCTTGGAATGTGAGGTATTGTTATGAATGATTCTTTAAAAGAAATTATAAAGGAAGTCATAAAGGACTTTTTCATAATCACGGTTGCAATGCTTTTTGTTGTAAGCCTTGCAAATTCAATTGCGTTAATCGAATACTATCCCCCCGATTTTCCGTGGGTTGTAATGGGAACAGGTGCGGTAACTTCAATTCCGACTCTGCTTTTTTACTTTAAAGAAGAACCCACCAAACTTCAGGCACGCATACGAATTGTCATTCATTTCTGCCTTATTCAGGCAATTGTTATGACCGAGGGATTTTTGCTTGGTTGGTACAAGAATTTTCCTATGGCGCTTTTGGTTTTTGCAATGATTACCGCCGTGTATCTGCTGACATTTCTTTTCAGCTACATTACACGGACAAGCACGGCAAAATCAATTAATGAATCGCTCAAAAAATTTAACGCAGACGAGGATTATCAGGACGAATAACTGCATTTTGACATACAAAATCGCAACTTACTCCCCTCTTTTTGCAACACAGCTAAAATTGCTTTTCTTTTGAATTGCAAGGTGCTACTATGTTGACAGAAGGAGGGGATTTTTAATGAGTAACATAATCGAAGTTAAAAATCTTGTAAAGAATTATAAAGATGTTCACGCAGTAAATGATATATCATTCACGGTTGAAGAAGGTTCGTTTTTCGCATTTCTCGGAATTAACGGTGCAGGCAAATCAACCACAATCAACATTCTTTGTACGGTGCTTGAAAAAACATCGGGCAATGTTAAAATCGGCGGATATGACCTTGACAAAGAAAAGAACAAAATCAAGGAGCTTATCGGAATTGTTTTTCAGGGTTCAGTACTTGACAAACAGCTTACCGTTAAAGAAAATCTTGAATCGAGAGCGTCATATTACGGACTCAACAAAAAAGAAATCGCCAAAAGAATTGAAAGCCTTACACAAACCTTTGACCTTTCGGAAATTCTCAAAAGAAAATACGGCACATTGAGCGGTGGCCAGCGCAGACGGGTTGACATTGCAAGGGCACTTATTAACCGCCCGAAGCTCCTGTTTCTTGACGAACCGACAACGGGACTTGACCCGAAAACAAGGCTGCAGGTGTGGGAAATCATACACAATCTTCGCAAAGAAACAGGACTTACGGTATTCCTCACAACCCACTATATGGAAGAAACAGTTGACTGCGACAATGTGGTGATTATTGATTCGGGCAAAATTGTTGCCAACGATTCTCCACATAATCTCAAAAAAGATTATTCGTCAAACAGCCTTGTTTGGTACACGGAAGAAAATTCTGAAAACGATAATCTTCTCAAGGCTGATAATCTCGAATTTGAAAGAGTCGGAGATGCGTATAAAATCAAAATCAAAAACAGCAGACAGGCTTTTGAAATCACAAACAAACATACTGAAATTGTCGATTTTGAGATTATCAAAGGCAATATGGACGATGTGTTTCTGACTGTAACGGGTAAAAGGCTGGGTGACTGATATGAAATTTCAAAGAACACTTTGCTCATACAAGGGTATGACAAAACGAAATATAAAGGTATATTTAAAGGACAAAACCGCAATTATCTTCTCAATGATGACGCAGATTATCATACTCGGATTATATCTTTTGTTTCTCAAACAGAATTATGTCGATTCAATGACTTCAATGCTTGACGGCTTCAACATCAAAACAGAGGACAATTTGATTAACGCACTTGTAAATTCATGGCTTGTATCGGGCGTTATCGGAACATCTGTTGTTACGGTTGCAATGAACTCGCTTTCGGTAATGATTTCCGACAAGCAGAACAAGATTGACTACGACTACAACGCTTCTTCCGTAAAGGGCAGTACGGTTGTTCTCTCCTACTTTTCGGGTGCGGTTGTAAACACAATTGTAATCAGCGCAATTTTGCTGACGGCAGGCATCGCATTTTCGTGCATATCGGGTTCAAGCTTTCCCGAATTTACAGAGCTTTTAAAATTATACGGACTTGTGATTTTAGGCTCTGTTTCGGCTGTACTTATTCTTATGTTTGTTGCGTCATTCTTCAAAAAGAATTCAACCTATGCCGCATTCAACACACTTATTTCGGTTGCAATCGGTTTTGTAATCGGCGCATACATTCCCGTCAGCCAGTTTTCGGACGGAGTTCAGACATTTGTAAATCTTATCCCAGGCTCACACATTGCGGCTATGATAAGAAATGTGCTTGTCAGCCCGTGCATTAACGATATTTCGACCTCACTCGCAGGAGCAGACCACGGAATGTTTGCCACAGAGGCAGAAAAAGCGTTTGCAACCAACCTCAACCTTTTCGGAAACGAAGTGGATTTTACATTTATGATGATGTACTCAATCGGTGCAATCTTAATTTTCCTTATCCTCAACCTTATATCATACAAATTCAGTTCAAAACGCAAGGACTGATTTATGACAGATAAAAAGCCGACACTTTTCGGAGTGTCGGCTTTTTTATATATAGTTACTTCCAAACTTCTTCTGCAATTTCTTTTACAAGAGCAAGCTTTGCCCACTGCTCTTCCTCGGTAAGCTTATTACCGATTTCGCATGATGCAAAACCGCACTGCGGACTGAGATACAATCTGTCAAGCGGAATATACTTTGCCGCCTCATGAATACGATTGATTACAGTCTGCTTATCCTCAAGAACAGGTGACTTTGTTGTGATAAGACCGAGAACAACCTTTTTGTCACCGCTCACATATTTTAACGGTTCAAAACCGCCTGAACGCTCATCGTCAAACTCAAGATAATAAGCGTTGACATTTTCTTCACCGAAAAGTTTCTCTGCAACAGGATCATATGCACCGCTGCTGAAGTATGCAGAATGATAGTTACCTCTGCAAACATGAGTATTGATTACGAGGTCATCGGGCTTACCCTCAATTGCAAGGTTGTTTACCTTGAGAAGTTTCTCACTGATACTATTTAAATCTGCATCCTTGCCATAGCGGTTTACGCTACCCTCCGCAACAAGAACGCCCCATGTGCAGTCGTCAAACTGGATATTTCTGCAACCTGCATCGTAAAGATCTTTGATTACCTTTTTGTATCCGTTTGCAATATCGTTGATAAGTTCTTCATCTGTCGAATAGAACTTCCTTGTCGTTTCAATATTTGCAGGAATGATGAACTGCTGGAAAAACTGTGCGGGAGCAGGAATTGTCTGCTTTGCTACTGTGTTTTCATCCTCAAGAGCCTTTACAAATTTGTAATGTTCAACAAACGGATGACTGTCAACCGAGATTTTGCCGGAAAGCCATGTATCGTCAATCAAAGCCTGTTCGCCGTGGAATGCAACACCGTTTTCGGTTTTTTTGTGTTCAACTCCGTTAAATCCCCACATGAAGTCAAGATGCCATGTTGCTCTGCGGAATTCACCGTCGGTAATCGCTTTTATACCGGCTTTTTTCTGTTTTGCAACAAGGTCAAGAATAGCCTTGTCCTCAACTGCGGTAAGCTCTTGTTTTGTGATTTTACCGTTTTCAAAATCAAGTCTTGCTTTTTTAAGATAATCGGGTCTTAAAAAGCTGCCTACTGTTTCAAATCTAAATGGTGTGTGCTGTTTACTCATCTTAAATACCTCCGTGGAAATTTGATGAGTTAATTATATTATGAATTCACAGACTTGTAAAATACTTGTTATCAGCCGTTTGCTATTAGTTTTTCTTATATCAAATATGTTTCTTTAAAGCCTCAATATATGCCTCGGCAAGGTTACTGTGCAGAATCTTTTTATTTTCGATATAACCGATTTTCATATTGCCCTCTTCATCAAGAGGGATTGCGGTTATATTATCACCGTTAAGCTCATTGTCGATTACACCGCTGCAAACTGTGTAGCCGTTGAGTCCGATTAAAAGGTTGAACAGGGTTGCCCTGTCGGTCACTCTGATATTTTTTGTACGCCCGACCGTGCTGAAAATTTCTTCCGAATAATAGAAAGAATTATGCTCCCCCTGTTCAAACGAGAGATACGGATAATCGGCAAGCTCCTCCATTGTAACGGATTTTTTGTCTGCAAGCGGATGGTCGGTTGATACAAACACATGAGGCTTTGCCGTAAAAAGCTCGGTGAATGTCAGCGACTTTGATTTTATAATTTTCATCAGCGCATCTTTGTTAAAGCTGTTGAGATAAAGAATTCCGATTTCGCTTTTCATCTTTGCAACATCGTCAATAATTTCGTAGGTTTCGGTTTCACGAAGTGAAAAATCATACTCCTCGCCTGCAAACCGTCGGATAAGATCAACAAATGCATTGACTGCAAACGAGTAGTGCTGGGTTGAAACGCAAAACTGCTGCTTTATCTTTGTTCCCGACTTATACACTCCCTCAAGCAGACTTGCCTGTTCAAGAACCTGTCGTGCATAGCCGAGAAATCTTTCACCCTCGTTTGAAGTTACAACGCCCTTGTTTGTGCGTGTAAAAATCTTTATGCCCATTTCCGTTTCCAACTCACGGATTGATGTTGTAAGTCCCGGTTGGGAAATAAAAAGTTCTTTTGACGCTTCACTCATTGAGCCTGTGCGGGCAACGGTGACAACATATTTCAACTGTTGCAAAGTCAACCTTGTTCAATCCTTTCAAAAACAAATTCCCTCATTCAACATAAAAAACACGGTTTTCTCTTCTCGGTGAAGTTTTGGGATATTCACCGTTCACATAACCGATAACGCAGTGACCGATACCCTCATAGTCACCCTCAATGCCGAGTGATTTGAGTATTTCTTTGCCCTCTTTGCTTTCAAATTCTTCCTTTGCACGGTGAATCCAACAACTTCCGAGTCCCTCATCATGGGCGGCAAGCATAAGATTTTCCATTACAAGAGTACCGTCGTATAGATATGTAGGAGCTGCTTTATCGGCAAGCACAATCAGAACAACGGGAGCATTATAGAACGGATCAACATCTTTTCCCATAATTTCGGCATTCATTCTTGAAAGTCTGTCACGCATTTCCTTGTTTGTAACGGCAACGATAATAACCGGCTGTCTGTTCATTCCTGACGGTGCATACAGACCTGCGGAAATAATTTCGTCAATAACTTCCTTTGGCGGCATTTCAGACTTAAAGCTGCGAACGCTTCTTCTTGATTTCAGTTTTTCGATAAATTCACTCATTATGTAAACCTCTCAGTCCTCATAAAATTTTGAAAAATCTTCAACGGATTTTCTCTTTGGTCTTACGATTTCGGAATCAGTGTAACCAACTGCGATAACGCTGACAACAGCCTCTGTTTCGGGAATATCAAATTCTTTTCTGAGCTTTTCACCGTCACGGATACCCATAACAAGGGTTGAAATGCCGAGTTCGGTTGCCTTTAGCAAAAGTGCCATATTGTTAAGGCCGAGATCGTAATATCCCCAGCCGTTGCCGATTTCAGTCACGGCAGTACCGTCTTTGTCAAAACCCGAACGGTTGAGAACAACGGTTGTCACGATATATGCAGACGCATTTTCTGAATTTTTTCTGTTAAATTCGGGGAGTGCCTCTCTTACGGCATTCTTACTTTTCTCGCCTGTTGCAACATAAAAGCGCGGCGTCTGCGAGTTCTTCCACGAAGGAGCAAGATTTGCCGCCAACAGCATTTCATCAAGCAAGCTTTTGTCAACTTTTTTATCTATATAATGTCTTGTGCTTTTTCTGTTATTTAAAGCCTCAGATAATTCCATAATCAAACCTCCAAAATTTTTATACCTATATTGTACCAATGGAGTGGGAATTAATCAAGGGTTAAAGCAGAATATAGAACAAAATCGGTATCGTAAAAACTGCCGTAAGCTGTGACACAAGCGCCATACTTGCACCGTCATCGGGACTTTTTCCGTAGGCTGACGGAATGATTACCGTGTTAAGTCCAAGCGGCATTGCATTTGCGCAAAGTGTTGCAACAACTGCCTCCTGAGGTGCGTTAAAAAGCTTTAACACAAGCACCGAAACCGTTGGCAGAAACACAAGGCGGATTCCTGCAACAACATAGGTCTGCCATTTGCCGAAAAGATTTGCAAAGCTGTAGCCGCCTATTACAAAACCTGTCAGAATCATTGCAATCGGAGACATACAGGCGGCGGTTGAATTGATTATTGTTGTAACAAGTCTGAATTTTGGAATCGGCAATAAACCGAGAATTGCTCCGATAAAAATTGAAACAAAAATCGGATTGACAAAATTTTTCATTGAAAATTTGCCGTGTCCGTTCGGCACAAGCCACGCAATTCCTATTGAATAAGTAAACAGATTAAGCGGTAAAGTGAACATAAGATAGTCGAAAAGCTCCATGCTTTCTGCGCCGTATATTCCCGACACCATTGCAGTTCCGACAAATCCGAAATTTGAAACGGAAATTGAATAGCGGTACACCTTTTTCAGATATTCCGTCTTACCAAGAAACCTTGAAACGGCAAATCCCGTTGCAATGCAAAACAGCAGAACCCCCGTGCTGTAGGCAATGAACACCCATTTTTCGCTTATGTTTTTTACTGTACAATTGGTGCGGAATGTGTTAATTACAACGGCAGGCATAAGAATTCTGTTCTCAAGCTTTGAAAAAATTTCGGCTGAATTTTCCGGCAGAAATCCGCCCTGTCGGATTGTAAAACCGATAAATATAAACGAAAACAAAACCGCAATCTGGAAAATTACCGATGAAAAAATCTCCACAAATTCATCCCCTTTTAAAGCCAAAACACCCCCAGTCCGAGGGGCTGAGGGTGTAAGCTTCAAATCAAATTACTTGCAGCTGCACTTTGCTTCAAAGCTCTGGCAGTCCGTACACTGACAAACAGTCGGATTTGCCTCGTGAGTTCCGACCTTGATTGCTTCAAGCGAACAGTAGTCCTTTGTGCTGTTGTGATGCTTACAGTTTGTTACCGAGCACATAATGCTTTGGTTACAATATGCATTGTTTTCCATAGTATTCATTCTCCTCATTCATTTTTGCGGATTAGCCGCTTTTTATATTGTTTCTGCATTTTACGGATTTATACCGCACACTTTGAAACATCTGTAATAAAATGTATTGAGGTGAATTACATGAATGTTGTATCGGCTGTTTTTCTTGTTGTTTTTGCCGTAATCGGAATTTGTGCATTTGTCCGTGAATTAACATTTTTTCTCTTTCGTAACAGAAAAAATAATACCGTTATGTTTGTTGCTCCCGTCAGCGGAAAATGTGAAAATGCCGAATATATTTTGCGAAGTGCTGCCGCAAAGGTAAAATGGATAAGCAGAGGAAGAAATGACTGTGTAATTTGCCTTGACTGCGGTATGGACGATGAAACAAAAAGAATTTGCCAAAAAATATGTCGTGACTACGGCTTTGCAAAGCTTTTGACAAAACAGGAATTTTTAAAAATGATAAAGTAAAAATCCAAACGAAATTTAAACAAAAATACTGCCACGGAATATGCCCAGGTTTTATAAGGCAGTATGATAAAACTTAATAAACCCAAGACATTGCCATGGCAGTATGAGGCTTTGACTGTAAAAGGTCAAAGCCTTTTTCTTATCAAAAGTCTGTGAGTGCTTTTTTGCATAAACAGAAAAAGTCACGACTGCATATGCAATCGTGACCGAGTTGGTGGAGATGATTCGGACACGGAGAAAGTCACGGTTTAAAAATACTTGTGTCTGCCGAGTGAATTAAAAGGCTTTTAAGGAGTGTGATAAATACCTATATAAATACTATAAATTTGAATATCCTTAACTCACCAATTTTCGGCAACAGAAAAGGATATTGCAAGGCAGTTAAAACTGCCCCCCCACACCTCACGCTCAGTGCGTGGTGTGGTGTTTTGGCTTGCAATATACTTTTTGTTGCCGAATTTTTTGTCTATATATATTTTTACACTTTTGCGTGGAAAAGTACGGAAGATTTTTCCATTTTGCTGTCATATAATGTAAAAAGAGGGTGAAACAAGGCAGGTGATTGATATAGATAAAAATCAACAAAAATGCACAACATTAAACGGAGTTTATGAAACAATGAGCGAAATCATAGGCTTTGACAATGTGGTAAAACTGTATGAAAACTTTAAAGGGAGTCAGATAAACTTTCCTACCCGACTTTTTTCTAAGGAATTTGTCCTTGAAGAAGCACTCAAGGCATATGACGGAACATCGGAATCAATCAATCTGATTGCGACAAAATACTCATATTCGGAACGAACAATCAGAAAACTATTAAAAAATCATTTAAACTCAATTTAAAAATCTAAAAAGGAGATATTAAACTATGGGATTTATGGACAAATTAAAACAAACTGCTACAAGTGCAAAAGATTCTATGAAGAAGTCTTTTGACGAAACATCTGCCGCTATGAAAGCTCACAATGAAGAAAGCAAGGAATTGAAAAAAGCACTTGACGGCGCAATTGCAAGATATGAAGTTACATATGTGGGCGGTCTTCCTGAGATACCAAAAAGGAAGTCAGGAGCAATTGGACTAAACATTATGCCCGATAAATTTTCTTTCAGACCGACCATAACAACCAAAGAATGGTTTTCCGATTATGATATTCCGTATAATAAAATATCCGAACTCCGCATTGAGAAAAGAACAATATCAACAACAGAAGTTCTTCTTGGCGGTGGTGACAGTGCAAATCAGGAACAGGAGAATGTTATCTGCATTTTATACACAAGTCAGGACAATAAAAAGCTAACTCTAAGAGTAGAAATGCTGACAGGTACAACAATTTTTAATCAGGCTGCAAAGTGCCGTGAATTTATGGATTTGCTTAGACAGTATGATATTTTTGACAAATTTGACAGCAAAGATAATAAAACAGATACTTCATCGGATGAAAATGATGTGTTTGCACAATTAGAAAAACTGCAAAAGCTCAAAGAAGCAGGCATTTTGACTGATGAGGAATTTAATTTAAAGAAACAAGAATTATTAAATAAAATGTAATGAAAAGAGGAAATTCATATGGCTGTCGTGATAGTAATTTTAATCATACTGTTAATATTATACTTCTATTCAAAATCACATAGTTTTTCTATGTGGGAAAACATAAAACAAAGTACAAATTTCTTTCTGCTTAAACTAATAGTGTTTTTCTTCATTATAGGCAGTCTTACAAAAATAGTATCAGTAACAACAGAAGTTGGCTTTTTATCGTTTATATCAACAGACTCGTATGTTTTAGCAGGTATATTTTTTGTTATTATGCTTTTCAGAATTTTCTTTGTACACGATTCAGGAGGCGATGATTTTGGAGAGTAAAGTAGGACGCAACGCAAGGCAATGTGTCACTTGCCAATATTGGACAGGTCAAAGTGCAAGAGCTGACAGTCCGAATTTTATAGTATGTGATTTAAAAGAGCGTGCAATATGTAACAAAACAGGTGTCAAAAAAGCAACATGGCAGTCTTGCAGTAATCACGAAAAAAGACATAATCTTTAATAAATAAAAATGCACTCACCAAAAGGCGGTGGGTGCATTTTTGCATAAATAAATGACAGAAAGGAGCAGAACAATGGAAGCATTATGGTTTGTGCTTGGATTTGCTGTGACAACAACAGTTGTACTTGCAACGGAAAAACTTATCATCAAAAACTAAAATCGGAGGTAAAAATGTTTGGACTTATAATGACATTGACTGCAAAAGTCGCAGTAGAAATGTTTGTAAAAGGTGCAGAAACGGCTATTACACTTCTCTGCACAGGAACAAAGCTGAGGAAAAGAAAATGATTGAAATATTAACACCTGATGATGTATCAAAAATCAAGGACTGTTACATTGCAGAATATATTAAAAATCTTCTCACAAATCTTCTGACACAAACCTCTGACTGTTCGCTTGAAACGGTCGGAGGTATTTTTTATGTTGAGAATGAAAAAGACTTTGATAATTACAAAAAGTTTGGTTTGTCCTCAAAAATAACAGAAAGCAGATTTGAATGGATTGACTTGATAGGTAATGATTTTCTTGACGGATGTATTGTTCTTGACAATGACAGGGCAATAAACATTGTCGGCAAAGCTGACTATTTCAGAAAAGGAGTATTGAACTATGAGTATGGTGAACACAATTGAAACAAACAGTACAGTAAAAAGTATTATAACATAATGTTAAACTGTTTAAAAATATATTACTTATTCCTTTTTTCTAAGATAACCATTGCACGATTATACAAATCAATTTCATAAGGATCCAATATTACATTCAATAATTCAGCATGTTCATTAATATAATTACTTGCTTCTAAAGCTGATAAATTTGAAATAATGGGATATTTGTGTTCAATATTACGAATAGTGTCTACAGGGAATCCATATTCCACAAGAAATAATCCTAGTTCTGTCATAATTCCAAGTTCATAATAACGTATAATTGAAGACATATTAAAATCATCCATATTTTTCTGCATTAATTTACCGGCTTGTTTATATAGTGCTTCAAATAGACACAATATTTTAGGCACTTCATATTCAATAATATTTCTTATCTGCTCAAATGTTATTATGTATGCTGAATCCATATTAACATCAGAAAATTTCTCCCCATTTTTTAACAGCTTTTTTACTTGATAATCTAAAAGACCTGTTGTCCCTTTTTTACAATAAGTTACTAGTATCGCACAATACCTATTATAGTTAGCTTCATCTAATATCCCAACTTTTACAAAACTATCCAATATTTTATTTATCATGCTATTAGATATAAATGAGTGAATATTTCCTGAATCACTAATTAAACTGCTAAATTGTTCAAAATTTTCATATTGAAGTAAAAATTCTAAATACTTTTCTTGAATATCTCTTTCAATTAACCTATTTTTAATAAATACATCATCAGGCAGCTTTAATTTATCAAATTTTTCCTCTCTTGTCCTTTTAATTATTTTATTTTTAAAACCAAGGTCACATAAATCAGCATTATCAATGTCACAATTAAGAATTTCTATGTCATCATAAGTTTGAAAATTTAAATTCATGTTATTAGTAGCTTCTATTTGACGTTGTTTTTTATCTGTATAAAAAATTCTACCTATATTGTTATGATAATATCTGCCAGCACGTCCTTTTATATTTTTAAGGGCAAATGACGTCAATTCTGATCTACCAACGCTATTATTAAGTATAACAATGTTTCTAGCATTAGTATTTACACCTTCTATAATTGTAGATGTACAAAACAAATAGTTAAAAGTACCATTGTTAAATAACCTAAGTATTTCATTCTGAATATATTTTGGAAATTTGCCATGATGAATACCTATTCCATGTTCCAATGCTTTTATTAAACTCCAATATGAACTACTATTAATGTTATTTAATTTTATATTATATTTTCTTTTTAAATGTTCAATGAAATTCCAGGGTGTTTTATCAGTATTAACATCAAATAAATTATAAATATCCCTCGTATAATTCATAGATTTTGACGGAGTAGAACAATAAAAAATTGTTTGACCTAAATTATTTTTTTTAATATATTTTGTTATGCCAACAATTTTTTCATTTATCGATTTAGTTCTATTTTCAAAAATAATTTTTTTACTTTCCCCTAACACTGGATGTTTTTCGATACAATTCAACTTCCAAGCATCATACTCTATTCTTATTGTAGGCTCAAAATTAATTTCTAATTTAGTAATATGGTTCTTTTTTAAAAATTCAGCCATGCCGTTCTGCAAATAATTTAAATCAAGATATGGTCCTGCCAAATAATAATCTTTTACAGTTTTAGATAATAAATATAAAGCTATTCTAAAGGCTTTTGCTCTATTACTTTTTATGATACTTTGACTACCGTCATTTTTATTGTAATCTTCATCAATTTTATATACTTCATCAAAAAAGAAAAAATCAATTTTTAAATTCATATGATCTGATAATAATTTTAGAGTTCTCTCAGGTGTGAGTACAAAAATATGTTTAGATGATTCATCAAAATTAGTATACACATTATTAATAACTTTGTATTCCAAATTAAAATTACTTATCAATTCGTACATGTTATCTGAATTTTCATTAAGAAGTGCAATAGTTGGAAAAACCATTAAAATATTTATATACTTTTCTTTATTCATAAAAATGATTTCTCGCAATAAAAAAGTCTTGCCAAACGAGGTAGGAGCACTTAATAAGATACGTTTAGATTCAAGTGTTTCAAATTCATCTATAATATCTTTTTGTCTTTTATCTAATAAATTATTTTTATATACTTTTGATTGATAATATTTCTGAATAGCTTTATGCTTCACATAAAACATTTCATTTTCATTAAATTCATTGATTAAAATCTTATTTTGCCCTTTTATATATCCAAATGTTCTTAATTTTTCGGAAGCTTCAAAAATAACGCTCCTATATAATTTATTACTTATACATTCTGGTTTTTCTGATAAATAACAAACCAGATCACGTATCTTATTTTCAATTTCTATGTTTCGTTCTGTGTACCTATTCAATAAATCAATAAGTTCATACAAATATTCCATATCAAATTGCTTCTTTCTTTAAGTCGATTAGTTTATTTCTGATATAACTTACATTTTTTACAGGTAATATCCAAAAGAGTATTTCATATTCAAGTTTAATATCTATTGAATAAGATATTTTATCCATATATTTCATAATGCTATCTACTTCTTGTTCAACTTTTTGCTTTAATTTAAATTCATCATTATAAATATCTTTTGTATATGCAATCATACAAGGAATTTTTATTTTAATATTGTTTCTTTTTAAAAATAAAAAAAGATTATTAATTTTTTGTTTTGCATCCATATTATTTTTTTGTGCCTCAAAACAGATTTTATTTATACCAACTAAGATATCATCTAATTCATTAGTATCCCTTTTATCTGCTATATAAAATGCAGTATTAGCAAAGTATTCTTTTTTATATTTTTCATTCAAATCTTTCGAGATGCTTTGTTTGCAATATTCCTTTTCACCTGCTTTTGCTTGTCCTAACCAAAATGAAATTTCATCTTTATTTTTAGTAAAATACAATGCGTCGTACCCAGTAATTTCTTGTCTTGATTTTATCTCAGTATGTTTCGCTCTAACAACCAATTTTTTAGCATTCAATGAGTATCTTTGAATGAATAAATCTAGTAATACTTCACCTAATAAACCATCGGTTTTTTCATTTTTCCGTTGTGGCAATCTTTGTGCATATGCATATTTAGCAGCTGATCTTAAATCATCTAGAAAATTAAATTTATTATCATATTCAAGAATCTCGTCTTCAGAAAATGTGTAAAATACAATATCATCAATTACCAAGTTAGATAATTCATCCAAAGATGTAGAATCACATAAATGGCTAAATCCTTGGTATGTATAATTATCCTTTTTAGAATCATATTTTATTATTAATTCATCTATTTTACTAGTAATTAGATTATTAAAAAGTGTTTTGTAATCTTTCTTCATATATAGTACCTCATTGTATTATAATATAATTAATTTTCACACAAGTGAGCATTGTTCACTATATAAGTAAATTATATATTATTCAGTCTGCTTATGCAAGATTTTTGTCGATTTTAAAAGACTAAAAAATATAGAATCTGAAAATTTTCTGTTTTCTTAACATTACACCAAACCATAACAATAAAGCTGACTACATAGATATACTAATAATTTTGCATAGAAAAAGTCACGACTGCATATGCAATCGTGACCGAGTTGGTGGAACAGGCGACGTCATAGTCGAACACTGCTCCGTGCAGGTTTTATCGGAGTTAAAGGCTTCTTCGATTTCCTCTAACGGTATGTTATCAACGCTCATAGGTTTTTTGCTGGCGTTGATTATCAGTGTAAAATGGTCATCGTAAAGATACACCGAATGAACAAGAATATTGATGATGGCTCTGCGTTTGTTGACATCATCAAGCGGCATTTCGCAGACAAAGTTGAGGAAAGCGAGTATCTGTGCTTCTGAAAGACAGATACGCTTGTTTTCTTCAATGGCGAGTTGTTCTTCTAAGGCATCCTTTTCAGCCTGACGTTTATTGAGCCGTTCTGTTAGCATTGGAACAGATTGACCTTGCTCAATACCTCGCCATAGATTTTCTATAGCAGTATCCGCTTCTCGGATAGCTTTCTTTAGTTGCTTGACTGTAAGATTATCAGGGCTTTTGTTACATTCCTCGGCTACCTTTTGGGCAATAAACTTAATGTTATCATCGGTAAGCAGTTTCAGGCATTCTGCTATCACTCTGTCCTCGATTTTCTTTTTGCCAACGATTGTTTTATCACAGCGTTTCTTTCGGGCTTCCTTGCAAATATAATAGTGATATCGCTTGCCGGTTTTACTTGTACCGCCGTAGCCGACCATCATATTTTTGCAGTGACCGCAAAACAGCTTTGTTGTCAGCAGATACTCACCCTCGCCGTGCGTTCTTGCAGAAGCTTTCTTGTTTTTGTCCAGAATATCTTGTACTTTGTAAAATATATCGTCGTCCAGAATCCTCGGCATACCGCCCGGCGTTTCCTGTCCCTTATACATATAAACTCCTATATATCGTTTATTGCTCAGCATTCGGCTGAGACTGTTATAAGTAAAATCATTACCTAAAGAGGTTTTGATTTTTCGGCGTTTCAGGTCTTTCACAATTTCTGCTTTTGTTTCTCCGCTTGCGTATCGCTCAAATATTTCACGCACGATTTCGGCTTCTTCCTCGTCAACATAGAAGTGTCTGTCTTTATCAACCTTGAAGCCAAGACCGGGATTACTCCCGTTGGACAAACATTTTTGTGCGTTGATCTCCATCCCTCGGTGGATCTTCTGAGAAAGCTCGGCGGAAAAATACTCCGCCATACTCTCTAGCACACCTTCGACGAGAATACCGGATGCGTCGTCGGTGATGTTTTCTCTTGCCGACAACACTCTGACACCGTTCTTTTTAAGCTTTGATTTGTAGATAGCGCTGTCGTAGCGGTTACGGGCAAATCGGTCAAGCTGATAAACCAAAATCCCCTCAAAAGCGTGTTTATCACTGTCAGAAATCATACGCTGAAATTCCGCACGATTATCATATTTACCGCTCACAGCCCTGTCTATGTATTCTCCGATAACTGCATAATGATTTTGCTCCGCATATTCATAACAGACTTTGAGCTGACCTTCGATAGATTGCTCAGTTTGGCTGTGGCTCGAAAAGCGGGCGTAGATTACTACATTCATTTTTACCTCCTTTGCTCTCCGCCGGGAAGACGGAGAGCTTTATTTATTTTTATTTTACTATATTTGTCGAAAACAGTCGATTGTGTCAAATTTACACAATCATTTTCTCGTCCTGATATTCGGGATGAGCCTTTAGCCATTCTTCAAAGTATCGTTTGCCGAACTCACTGTTATAAAACTCAATAACGTCAGGAACAAACGCTTTGGCGAGGAGCGTCAATGCTTCTTCCGAGTATTGTGCTATTTGCAATTCGTTGCTCAATAGGCTCACCTCATCTTTCACGGTCACGCTGTCGCTTGAGATAGCGTTGGTAATAATCGCAGGCTTTGAGGACAAAATCCTCAAGCTGATTGTCGGTAACTCTTGGAGCATATTTCCTAACTTTGTCCATTGGGATTTTAAGCGTTTCACGCTGATTGGGCTTTTCTGTTGCCATCAGCTTGTCAACATACTGCATTGTGAGCGTTCCGTTGTGCATTTCCTTATGCATATGGAACGCCTGAGAGTAGGACGGTGTGCAATCGTCACGCTCAATAATATCCAGTAAGTAAAACTGTATATTAACGCTGAGGTAAGACAGTTCTACGCCTACGGAAAAAGCGATTTTGCCCTCGTCCATCAGCTCGAGCAATTCGGGTATAAGGTTAGTTAAGCGGATATAGCGCTGAATTTGATTGCGGCTTTCTCCGGCTTCAATCGCTATGATTTTGTCTGTTCGTAACTTTGTCCCAACTTGGGACGAAGTTAAGTCGGTGCGCTTGCCCTGACGTTTCAGAGCGTCATATTTCAATTTGTATGCAAACGCCTTTTCCGACGGCAGAAGATGCTCACGGTGGAGATTGCTGTCCACCAACATAATCGCCGCTTCGTCACGGCTGACGGGACGAATAAAGGCAGGGACTTCTGTGAGCCCTGCCTTCTGTGCCGCACGGAAACGGCGGTGTCCGGATATGATTTCATACTCATCTGTTGTACCTTCAAGCGGTCGAACGATTAGCGGCGTCATTATGCCTTGCTGTTGAACGCTCTCGATGAGGTTGTTCATCTCGTCGTTGTCGAGCACCTGATAAGGGTGGTCTTTGAATTCGTGTAATTTGTTAATTGATATATTGGTCATCTTTCGTAACTCCTTTGTTTCGTTTTATTTTGGTGATAATATTTGTACTTGTATCTGCCTTGCTCCAGCTGCTTTTCCTGTTCTATCAAAGCACGGAGTCGAGGCACTTTATTTTCAATGCGCTCGCAGATAATGAGCTGCTTGCGCAAGGGTGGCAGCTTTTTTGTGATTTCTCTGCATTGTTCTTTAAGAGAATTATTTTCTTCGGGTGATTTTGCTCTGCGGATTCGGTTGCGAATGTGCTGACGCTCGGTTTCATAAGTCTTGATTTGCTCGGTGATTTCCTTTCGGCAAGATACGAAATCCTCTGCGCATTCCACATTGTAGTCACGGAGGAAATGGTATTCCGCCAGCGTTCGGTCAAGATTTCTGATTTCTTCCCGCAGCTCTGGTGATACCGGACGGTAATCACGCTTTTGGACGTTGTTGCATGAGATGAGTTTTGCGATAGTGATGATAATCTCAAACAGCGCCGTGATAACATCGGGCTCTGTTCTTTTCTCAAAATCCCTTATCCGCACAATTAGCGGCTGGCGCTGATAAAACGATTTCGGTGTATAGAAATCCACAAAGTATTTATCTTCACGCTGAGATTGTAGCCGCCTGAGTATCGCTTCTCTGGAATAATCCTTGCCGAGACTGCTTAACCTGACAGGCTTTTGCCAGTCGGGAGCAATCACCGACGGATGCTGATATTTGAAATTCCGCACAAACTGATAGCCGAGCGAGCGAAGATATAATTCAAAATCAAATGGCTTGATTGTACAGGCTAAGGCTTCATCAACATCGTGCTGCAGCATATCCTTGTGTGGTATTCGCCCACTTTTGCGTACCCAATACGCCTTGTCGCCGCCGTAGAACGGAGCGTTTTCAAGCACGGATTTTCCATATTCACGACAGATCTCGTCGGAAATCTCACGCAGCTTGTAATGGTCGGAAATGTGATTTTCAAACTTCCGTCCGGTGCGAAACGATACACTATTTACGACGATATGATTGTGTAGGTTTGCCGTATTCAGATGTGTCGTCACAACTATCTCATAGTCATCGCCCCACATACGACGTGCGGTTTCAATGCCGATACGGTGTGCTTCTTCGGGTGTGACCTCTCCTGACTGAAAGCTCTGATAACCGTGATACGCCACATTTCCGCCGAGTTTACCGAAACGCCGCTTTGTGGTCATCATCTGCTCATAGGCTTGCTTCTTCGTGCAGTTGATACCGCTGACGTACATTGTCTGGTCGGTTTTGTCACTGTTCTCAACGTAATTGAGGGTAGCGGCTAAATCGTCATCAAGAAATCTTCTGTCTGTTGTCTTATCGGGATTCTGAGCGTAGTTGATAACATCCTTTAACCGTCCTTTGACGGGCCAGAAGCCTGTTGTTGCCACGTCATCATCTCCTTGCGAATCTGTGCCATTGTGGATTTCTCCGGCAGAAGTAGGCGCTGTTGAATTTCGTCTACGACTTCAAGCAGCTTTCGCTCGGTTTCAGGTGATACCTTATCCGCAACCTCGTCGCACAATCGGCATAGCATTTGATAGAAATGAAAAAAGACATCAGGCAGCACCATTCTCGGTGCATAACCCAATGTCCTTTGCCTGACATATTCGGATTGTGATAAGCCGCAGCTCTCGGCAAGCCGGGCTATCTTGTTCTTCTCGGGCTGCGTAACACGCAACTCGATTCTTGCTTTCTTATCGTTCAATAATATACCTTCTTTCTTAGGGTGTTAGGGTGTCCCTAAAGATTTACAACAGCTTTGGGGGCTGTTGTATTTGGAATTTGCCGTACAAATTCCCTGCTTGCTACAGTATAAGACACAGCCACGGAGTGGTAATTTCAACCGTTCTGCTGTGCCTTATACTTTTTATAGTGCTGTCTTAATAATCTCAAAAACCTTGTTGACAAAAGTGTGGTCAAACTTTCGACAAATGTCGCCGGAAATATCGGAATTTGTACCGTATAATAAAAGCGGTGACATATTGCCTGATAATTGGCGGTCTTTTGACAGCAAAAGTGTCGCCTAAAAGCTATCGAGAAATTCAAGCATATTTTCTTCAGCGGCACTGTCTTTTTTCTCCGAAACAGGAACAGCCTGCTGCGGTTGCGCAACAGGCTGTGTAAGTGTAAGCAGATTCAGTAAAGGCGTGAGTGCTTTCAGATTATCTTGAATTGTTGCGGTAACTCGGTCAAGAAATCTGTCCTCATTCTTTCGTTCCTCTATCAAATCAAGGTATTTATTGATAGAGCGTATTGCTTCCTTACTGATAGAGCGCTCGGAATTTTGGAGATAATCATATACCCGTTTCTCCGCTTCAACGTCCAAGTTGAGGCGGAGCTTTAAGTTCTTAATCATACCGCACCGCCGTTCTTAACAAGCTTTGTGTAGGCAATATACTCATAGCCCTTTACTGTAGCGCAAATATCGGAATTGATAAATACTCTGTCTTTATCGTACTCTCCGAAATGACGGATCAGACAACCGCCGCCACCGACAACATACAGCTTCATCAGCTTTGGATTGTAGTCGTGCTCACGGAGTTTGCGGAAAATCTCTGCGGTATAGGCTTTTGCCGCCGTAATGATTGTCTTAAGATATTCTCCATCAATATCCGCTGTGCCTTTCTTGAGGACTTCCGTAATTATACTCTCGTCAAGGTTAGTGTGGTGTTCTCTCATCATCGCTTCACGGACGGCGAGAGTACATTGATACACGCCGTATTTCTCGGTAAACATATTGAGCATATCGGGCTTACGGTCGGAAATCTTCAAGAGATTCATCGTACCGTTGCCGATGTCGCAGAGCATTGTCGTACCCTTGAATTCACCGAGCGTTTCGGCAATCGCCGAAAAGCCCTGCGGAAACACGTCGGCTCCGATGATTTCGATATGATAATCAGTCCTGCGGAAGTTGAAATCTACTGTTCGATGTTGAAGCAGGTATTTCTTGAATTCCTCTTTTTGCCGTGTTACCCAAGTAAGCGGAAGTCCGGCGGCAATAAATATCTTTGCATCGGTGATACGCTCACGGTTAAGCTCTCTGGCAATAGCGGCAAGAGTAAGGATATAGTAATCCTCATCAGTGAACTTGTCCGCCGTAAATTCCTTGTGCCCAATGCCGATGGAATAATACTTGTTATTCCAAATGAGGAGGTCGTTGGTGAACGGCGGCTCGGTATCACTCGCAATCACGCCTGTGGGAAAACAACAGTTAGCGGTTTTCATATTGCCGTAACCGTGGTCGATACCGATAATCTTAAAATTGTTTAGTGTTTTCATAAAATCATCCTTTCAGTTTTTCGTTGTAGGCGAGTATGTCGCCGTAGAGTTTTGGGAAAGCAGGCAATACGCATTTCAAAAGATAATTGCAGTAAATGCCGTACTTGCTGATCAGCTGCACGCAGCTGTGTTCTTCGCCGTAGTCGAGCAACAGGCAGTTGTCGTCAATGCAGTTGCAGCACGAATGACGGACAATGCGGTTTACTCTGTCGGACTGCTCTTCGGTAATTTTCAGCACCATAGCTTGTTCCTCCTTTCGTGTATTTTGGAGGGCTTTTCGTCCCTCTACTGTATTAAATACACGAAAATCCGAAAACTTAGGGTTTTAAGAAAACATAGTGAAAATCAAAAAGAAAACACTAATAAACGGCTTGAATACTGAACAATTAGAATTCAAGCTGATAATTTTATATTACGGAAAACAATAATTCAAAATTTTTTCAAAAATTTCTTCTAAAACGGAGCAAAGGGAGTTTTATGGGACACCTGTTTTGGTAGACTTGATAGTGAGGAGGTGTTGATTTTGGAAAAAATCAGCTTTTTCAGCGCCGATTTTCGTGACGGAAGAATACGGATCGGCAACAAAACTTACCCTGCCGGTACGTTCGCTACGCACCTTTTGAATCAATACTATAAGGACGATACGGCGGCTAGGTTGGCTATATACAAACAATACAGCTGGCATTTATACGATACGATCTCTGCCGGTTATCTTGATAACAATGATGTTTTACGATCCGGGTGGGAGATCCACCAAATCTTAAAAACCTTGCCTAAACTGCAACCGTTCACTAAGCTGGATGTTGAAGCAGAGTGTATTAGAATAGCTGAACTTTTCACAGAGAACAACGCTGACTTTATCCGAGAGTATTTCAATTCAAAGGCTCAAATATTAGCTATGGGAATCAATGAATCTGCTTTGGATTTGCTCCCGATTGAAATAGATAAAGTTCAGCAAAAAGCAGCGGACAACCTACTTAATGATATGATGACAACACTGGCTTTCTATGATCGTATCAGCAACGATATGAGAGAAGCATTTGAGGGCTTAACTGAGTTTTGTAACAGACTTGATGAAGCGGAACGCTTTGACGAGCCGCATCTATTACCGATTGCATTGGATATATTCGGCAACGAAAAACTCTATATGACATCCGAGTATGTTGCTATGCGTAAAACGGCTAAAAGCAAAACGATTGTTACGGCGAGAAGAATGTTTTTTGACAAGTACTACAGCTTTGTCCTCACGGATTTTTTTGAGGGCTTGTACTACGGTCATTATCCGAGAAGGTGTCCGATCTGCAAGCGCTATTTCCTGATGACTTCTGCAAGGCGGCAGGTGTATTGCAACGGTATTGCGCCCTATACGCTGAAAGGAAAAACAATTACCTGCCGAAAATATGCGGCGAGGATGAAGGAAAAGGAGCTTTCCGAAGGTAACCCTATCAATCCAATTTACAAGAGCCGTTGCTCTGCAATTCGTGTAGAACAAAAAAGAAGCACCATTACAGCAGAGTTTGCTGCAATGGCGCTGAAAGTCGCTAAAGAGTATTGGCAAAAAGCAAAGTATGATGACAACTACGCTAACGGTCAATTTAAAATGGATATGAAGCGTGAGAATTTGTATAGAGAAACGGACAGGAGAATCAAGCAAAAGTGAGCCATATCGAGAAAAAAGAATTTGAAATATACCGCATTACTCCGCCACCGCCTGAATGGGATTTGCAGGAGTATATTCGGCAGTATATCCAGACCGGCGATGACAATTATTTCTATTGGTTCCTACACTATTACGAGCCGTCGTTAAATGAAAAGGCGAAGTTTTTTAGGAATAAATACTCAATGGAAGAACATTTTGCCGATATAAAGCAAAGCCTTGTAACAGGCTTATGTAAGGCTCTGATGAAATACGATATTTCCATAGCTCCTTTTCTGCCGTATGCTCAGAGGTATATGGAGCGTGAGGCGCATACCTATATCCGCACAATGCGGACGGGCTATTCCGTGCAGAGCGAATTTGAATATGCCCGACTTCGTAAAGTGATGGATATTTTTAATCATTCAGGCGGTGAATTTACGGAGGAAACCATTTCTCAGGTTGCAGCGCAAATCGGTGAAAGCTATGAGAAAACGAAGTCAATCATCGAGGGCGGTATTCTCACCGAAAACTATACGGATGTTCAGAGTAATGATGAGGACGACGCAGGAACGACCGACTTTCTTCTGCCGGATTCCTCGCTCAATCACGAAAGCATACATTTCAAGCAGGAGCTTTATGATAAACTGTATGAAGCCTATGACAGCTTAGAATATACGGAGAAGATAATGCTCGCTCAACGCCTTGGTTTTTGCCCGGAGTGTTTCAGCACTCGCTACGCTGACAAGAATGATTTAGACGAAAACTGCAAACCAAAAGAAAAGCCAATCAAGCCGCTGCCCTATACCGACATCGCCACCGATCACGGGTTTAGTAACGCAGGCACAGCAAAAAGAACTTGTGAAACGGCTATTAGTATAATAAAGAAACTGATTATTAACGATTGAAAAACCAAATAATTATGTTAGAATAAATAATAAGGAAGTGAAATATATGAAAGCCATCTTACCTCACTCTTTTTATATATTTGCAAGTCAATTTACTCTTGAATCAATGTTAAATCAGATTAGTTTTTTATCATATCATATTTTTTGTAATCCTGATGAGGCTACAAAATGTTTTGCAAAAACATTTAATTATACGATTACGATTAATCACAGGGTTATAAAAGGGAAAACTAATGTAGTTCAAACCTGGATAATCGATCTATACTATGATTTGGTAGTAACTGAAAATTACGGAGAAAAAGATATTTCAAAAGATGAGACTATATATCTAATTACGCTATATAACGATTATTGTAACGTTAGGGATAAAAAACTAAGCAAAAAAGATATACTATTATTTGTTTATGGCTTTTTTGGAGAGCAAAAAGATTTCCAAACTAACTTTTCATTTAAGGAACGGTTTTCAAGGGAAAAGTATATATTGGATAATTTATCTTGTAAAGAACACTCTGACAATACATTTGGCATAAACATTCCTGATAAATTCGTTGAAATAACCGGTTATACAACAGATTGCTATTCAGCTCTTGTTTATTTTATATTGCTGTTGTTTATTCAAAGCAATGGAGTAATCTCACAATCACAAATACCCTTGCTTAACAGTGAAATATTTACACAGGAAAACATTATCACCGTTCTAAATCAACACTCTGCGGACATTGATGATATCAGGAACAGTAGTCTGAAGCGGCAATTCTTATACACTAAACCGATATTAAAAATCGGAGAAAAGTATATTTCTGCTAATGCTTTTCTTATAAATGCGTTATTTGAGAATTCAAATTATTGGATATTACGCAATGATTATCAACGCATACACTCGCAGCATTTTATTAATGCTTTTGGTATCTATTTTGAGATGTATGTCGAAGAAGTTTTGAAGAATTGCCTTTCCAATGGTAAGTTTTCAAAAATACCAACCGAAAACGACGAAAAACGTGCTGATTGGATTATAAATATTGAAAACTATACATTTATTGTAGAGCAAAAGTCTTCACTTTCATTGCTGGGAATTAAACAAAATCAACCGGATATTGAAGCAATGAAAAGACATATTCTAAAAACTTGGGGAGAAGCGGTAAGACAATTAAACGAAACTCAAGCAGCTTTATCTTTAGACACACCTATAAAGATTATTCTTGTTTATGAAGATTACTATAAAGCAGAGTGCCTAGAAGAACTTTTTAGACTGGATTCCGAAATTGTAAACGACTACAATTACTGGTTAATGACAATTAATGAATTCGAAATGCTTTTTCATACTTACAAAACAAACACAGAACTCTTTTTTGATATTATCGCAAACAAAATCAAATTAGAACATACACAGTCTCATGAAGGGAGGGAAATGGAATTATTGTTGTCACAGAAAGGTATAAGTGAAAACTTATATATACAAGAAAGTGGGATAATACAACAGTATCAAAGAATTGAAGAATTAGTGAGGTCAATTTCAAATAATTAAACACACAAAAATCTTATGGAAGAAGGAGAAGAATGGTAGTTCTGAATTTCTACGGCTCAATAAAAAGTGCTATTTGTATCTCGGATAAACTAAAACTTTACATTTCAAACTTCAATTCTGATAATATACCTGAGTGGATTAGCGGGTGGAAAGGTGAATTAGAAGAGGAGTTATTGCAGGCAATGGCAATAAATGTGCTAAACAATAAACGGTATAATATTCAAAAAGGTGATCCTTTAATAATCTTATATAATAATATTTTTCCAAATAATCCAACAACAACCAGTCTGACAAAAAAACAAATTGAAAATATCACGGATAAGATGGTATGTATCTATTTTAATTATGAATACTCAGATATGCCAATGGGTGACTGGACTACTAATTGTTTTGACGGACGGTTTTGTGAAGAAGACTATGCCGAAAAAATCATTTCATTTCTTAACTTTCTCGCCTGTTCCATTAATAGAATACAAGACTTTCCTAATCCCACTCCAAATTGGATATATTCATCAAATTATGATAAAGTAGATGAACGCAGACTATTCTGGAATCAGAATAAATTTGGTTCTGATGAGTTTATTAAATCATTGATTGAATGGGGGAGGTTGATTGATAATTTCCTTCAAACTGAAAATGATTATTATCAACTTGATTTCTTATGTAATGCAATATTTGATGAATCAAAATGCGATACGTATCAGTATATGAAATTGTTTTCGTTGTGCCAAATGTTTTTAGAAAACAAAAGAGAATCAGAATTAGATGAAAAACTCCCATTTTTTCTTGACGAAAGAATAGACTTTAAGACAAGAAAGCAAATGGCACAACAATTAAGAAGAATACGCAATAAAATAGCGCACGGAGACTTTAAACACTTCAACAACGAGATTGAAAAGTATGCTCAAAAATTCCTTGATGGGAAATTATATTATGACTATACGGAATATAGTAGACAAAATTGGGTGTTGCTAAGTATTTGTTGTACATTAAAGGATGCATTAGCATTGATTATATATTATTTACTTTTCAAAAGAGAAGACTTAGATTACTTAAAGAAGGAGTATAAAAATGAATCTACAAACAATTGACTTTTCCGATTTCAATACAGAAGATGTTGAGCAGTATGCTCAAAAAATGGACTCAATATTTCAATATAATCAGAATGTTGAAAAAACAGCATATTTAAATTGGCGTTCAAACAAATATACCAACCAAAGGCGTCAATTAGTTGTTATGGGAGATAACTTTTTCTCGTCTGCTTATAATCTATTACAACAATGTATAAATGATAACGGTGATAAAAAAGCTGATTCTTGGATTTTTCCTATTATGTTTAATATTGTTCACGGTATAGAAATCTATCTCAAAGCAATCAATGTGATATTAAACATAGTATTAAACGAACAGAATCAAGTAATTCAGGGTGGCCACGACATAAAACAATTATGTCAGACTAGCAAAAGCCTTATTCTTAAGTACAAAAATAGGAAGAAGAATGAGACAACCGATCAAATGTGGACAGCAATAAAAGTTATCGAGAATTTTATTGAAAATATCTATGAAAAAACAAATGATATGACATTTGCTAGATATCCTATGGATAAGAATAAAAATGGACATTTCTATATACAGACACTTGATAACTCTGTGATTGATATGGAATTACTCGAAAAACAAATGGTTATAGTTTATAAAATGCTAGAATTTATTTATCAAACACCGGAGTTGGAACAGGAACTAAATCTGGAAAGCATTTAACCTATTGAGATAATAAAACGATTCTCACCACCCTTAGGATCACCTAATACACATAATAAATTATATCACGGTTTAGGAAAAAATTGCTAAGAAATAACGCTGGAAAATAAAAAAACAGCCCGTATTATTATACGAGCATATTATCGTACCGCAACTATTACAAAACGAGGGGAGCCCCTCGTTTTGTAATATGTTGATTTATTATCTTTAATCTTTTTATTAACAAGAGTATGAAACTATTTTTGCCTTAGTGATATTTTTAGTTCTGAATATTCATATCCAAGTGACTTTAATAAAACATATATAAACTTTATTGTATATCCAGACGACAGGTTGCTTTCAATGAAAAGGTCTTCTTTAAGTTTTATAGGAGCTTTCATACCTAAATCTGACTTTGATATATATATTCTACTTGATTGCATTGGAGAATAATTATTGTTAGCAAGAGTTTCTAACTCTGTTTCTTTTACTTTAAGAAATTCTTGAGTTATATTTAACAAGAGATTTGCATATTTATGCTTTCCCAATACAATAGTATTGTTTAAGAAAGAAAAACTTACAGGTTCATAATCTTTATAATTTTTCGCAAAAATCGGATCAAAAGAATTAATCACCATTTCTCCTGTTGATGAAACATTGGTATTTCTTTCGAATTTTAGATCCCAATTTTCAACAAAAATATTTATTAGTTCTTTTTGCCTGTCAGAAACAACTTGTGGTGTCCATTTTTCTTTCGTTAAAACCTGTGTAGTTAGAGGGAAAGAAGTGGTTCCATTTTTCCCGGAAAAATATTTTTCTTTTTTCTCTTTGAAGTCATAATTCTGGGCAGCCGAGTTTTTCTTTCGTGTTAAAGGAACTAGATTTGCTATTTTGTTTAACCAATATTCTCGTTGTGTAATATCTTGCCAAATCAAACTCCATTCTGATCCGTCCCTTACTGTTTGGGGCAATACATGTTCAATAGTTAAGACATTTGGAGAATAATCAATAGATTGAGCTTGATCGCTGATAAACTCGTTTAATCGCAGAATTACATAATTACGTCTAACGCCGGTCAAAGAATATATATCCCCATTCAATGCATTAGTGAATTCTTCTTTCTCTTTATCTGATAAATCTATAGATATTAATCCTTGAGGACTATCTTGTTGATCATCCTCCATCTCTTTCAATATCATTCCATATCTTTCGATGCGTTGATTTAGATTTTTCGCTGTTATATGTAGATATGAAGCTAATCTTTCTAATTTAGTTATAAAATCACGAATCAGAAACGAGTTATTCTGATTATTAGCAAAATACTTTATTGCTACTGGCATCCAGTCCGAATTATCAATTTTATTTAACCAAAATAGATATGTATTGATTTCCGTTGCATTATCTGTGGATTTGTAGTTTTGCTTTTTTAAGATCATATATGCATCTGCATAAGGTGATATGATGTTATCAATTAATCTTTGCGGGGCTATATCTTTTAAAACAATTTCTTTAAATTCTTCCAGCAAATTCTTCTTTTGTTTTGCTTTAGCAAAAATCATTCTTGTGTGGGTAAAAATCTCATTAAAACCTGATCGAGTAGCGTTTTCTTCAATTTCTTCCCATTTATCAGTATACTCTTTTTGCAAGTTTTCAGGAATCTTGCCTATTACTTCTGCTTTTATTATATCGGTAGGCAACAAATCCAATCCTCTACTGTTCATTACAGAGAAAATTCTAAAAGCAGATTGTTGCGTTGGAGTTGAGACAGATACTATATAACATCTTGAGATTATGAATTGGATAAACGAGAAAAGATATTCTTCGTTTTCAGCAAATTTATCATCAACTAACTCCTTTATTTTTTCACAATTATTTCTTATGTGTTTTTGAGACTCGCTTTCTAAAGATGCAGGATCTAAATGTATTAGGCTATCAATATTTATATTTTGAATGTATTTTTCAAAGAAGGGTTGATCTTTATCTCTGAGATGTAGTCTTGGTATAGGAGAGCGACCTTCTATTTCATTTCCTTTTTCTTTTAAATAATCTTTACATAAATCTCTACGATTTGGATTTAATGCGGATGCAATAACAGAAATCAGTATTGACAATGTTGTTAACCTTTGTTGACCATCTATAACTTCACTATGTGGTTTATCATCTTCTTTAATAAGAACGATACTCCCCAAAAAGTAGTTTTCATTTTTTTCGTTCCTGAAGAAATCATAGAGATCAATAAAGAGTTCCGATGATTGTTCTTCTGTCCAGGCATATGGTCTCTGATATGCCGGAATATAAAAATCGAATTCAGAGCTGAATATCTTACTTAATTGATATTCTTTTCCTGTAATTTTACAACTCATTTTCCCACTCCCATCATCTAAAATGCACGAATTATTGTATTATCATACCATTCGTGCGGCTGTAATGGTGAATTAAACGCTTCTTCAAATAATGAAAACAATACCTTATATCTTGTTTCGGATTTAATTATTTTCTTCAATTCTTCAGTCTGTAACGGTATTATCTTCATTCCGTCTACACTTTTGGTATAATCCTGCGTGTCATAAAATGGCATATTCTTTCTTTCTCTGAAGTCTGCAATAACATTTATATCAAGATATGTTGTCGCAAATACACAATAGGAATCGAGATTGCCCGTCCTGAGAAGATGTCTGCCCAAATGTCTGGAAACAGGCTCCATCTCCATACGTCTTTGATTAGTGTTATCCGCTAAGGTTGCCTCAAGTAGTAGTGTGTGTGCCGGATAGTATTCTGTTTCTGGATATTCATATACAATATCCGCTTCGCCACCGGCGGCGTGTGTTTTGGGTAAGAGATTAGCGTCAAGGGACAATTTCATATAATCAAGAATCTTGCCCTGTCTTTCACTTGCTTTGTACCACAAAATACCAAGCACATATTCGAAAATCGTGGGTACATCGGCATTTTCGGTAACCATACTTCTGATTTCATCATCATTTTTTGTTTCAAAGCAATCAAGAAGCGACAGTAATTTATCATCAATAAATTCAGTGTCAATAAGATGTTGCAATCTCTGATAACGTGTATCCTCTATCAATCAATCCCGATATCTTTTCAATATTATCCTACAAAGATATTCTGTCTATGATATCTCATGTTTACTATCATTTCATTTGAAGGATTGCTAACATAAATTTTGTTTATATCAATATTAATCTTAGAAACATTTTCAGAACTTAGTTTATTAGATATTAAAACCTTCATATTATCATCAAAAGTAATTACTCCAATATCGAAAAGCCTATCATACAGCGGTGATAATAACAGTCCGTTTTCCGAACTTAATCGCTCATAATTTGAAGCTGAACGCCAAGGTTTTATGTGACTTGCTAATAATAGCCGACTATCATCAATTCCGGTAATTATACAATGTTGATATTTTTCTATTATTCTATCTCTAAAAATTCCTTGACCAATTCTAGACTTTATTAACATTTCCTTTTCTGTCGTTGTAATATCTAAATCTGTTATTATTGTTAATTGTCGATCAATTATGGGATTGTCAACTTCTGACGATTTGTAATTTTTTAATTTCCAATAACCCTCACCCAATCCGTAGACCGAACAAAATAAATCTTCACTTCCTCTATAAGATTTCGTCTGGCTACAATGTCTTTGTATTGTAGCCCTAACATTATCTTTCCAATTAGGATTAGAGTAAATAAAATTTAATTTTCCTTCCTCTTCAATAGCTTTATATATTTCATTTAACGATCCCATACCATTCAGTTTATTAAGTGCAGATATAATCGAAGAAAGATATGTTGTTTTTTTCATTTATAGCACCACTTCCATCATTTCTAAATCTTCTTTAGTGGCTTTTCGTAAAATTTCCATCTGCGGTTCACCGTTATACCATTTCTTTTCACTATGTCTTATAGCATTGATTTGCCAACCACTTGTTATTATAATCTGTCTGTCATTCTTCCATTTTATAACATATAATGTCTTGCTAAATTTATTTTTCATTTGGTTTCACCTATTAAAATTTAACTACCATTGTTTTACACCGCAATTAGTTTTGCATTGTACCTAACGACATAATCAATTATTTTTTGTTGGTCATAGCTTTCAGCACCAAACCAAGCATAATTACAAATATAGTTGCTATACATCAGGTCGTTTGTAATAATGACTTTATCAGTAAAAGCAGAGGATACGGCACCTGTTCCTGCAAAAATGTCAGCTATGGATGTTATATTAGGACACTCATCGTTTACAACTCCTGTAATAAAAGGCAATAACTTATATTTATTACCCAAATATCTTCTGTTGTTGATAAATGATGTCTTATATTCATTTGTTTTAACAGCAATAGCCATTTCTCTCACCCAAACATATTATCATTAGCTACACTACTGATAATAGAATTATAGCAAATTGATTGTCCTATAAAAAGGACTTTGCTATTACAATCAGCATATAAATCCAGCAGCATATAAGCTCTCGTATTAATTATATAATTTTATACGATATATGTCAAATAAAAAATCTGTTACCACAATATATAGAAAGGGCAACAAGTAGCGTTACCTGTTGCCCTCTGTGTTATTAAGTGTATATCAACTCTGCATTTACAATCTCCTCCGCACGATTGCGGATAGTATTCATTTTCCGTACCCACAGCATTTGATTAGCCGCTTTGAGCTTTTCAGTCATGCCTTCTTGTTTGGCGAGCTGTTTTACAAGTCTATCAAACATTTCGAATGCTTTTTCGTCAATGTCGGCAAGGTAAGCGGTGAGTTTGCATCTTGTCAGAAGATTAGTATAAAGGATTGGGCGGTGATTCTTGATATATTTCAAATGCCGCTTGCCCCAAATACCTATTTCAACCTTTGGTTGTTCGGGCAACTTCAAATCGGGCAAAAGATAATCTCCTTGTTGTGTGTAAGTAATCTTTGTAGCCATAATTTAGACCTCCTTGACCTTGATTTTCTTGACTTTGGCTTTTGTGATCTTGATAAACAGCTCGTCAATTATGTCGGTATACTTGCCCTGAGATATGAAGTCATTCCTCAAATCAATCAGGCTGTTGATAACCGTGCGCCGTTCATCGGGCGTTAGATAGATATGGTATTTTGGATTTCTCATTTTGTTACCTCCGTTTCATTTTGATGATTTCATTATAAACGGAGCTTACCCAAAAATCGAATGTATGGATAAAAAATCTTTTAAAAACAGAAAAACGCCGTTCCAGCTTTTACACTGAAACGGCGTTCTGTGTTGTATCAGAGCATCACCTTGACGGCAAAGCCGCCACTAAAGAAGTAGGTGTTCGTCCAATACACATTTGGTGGAGATGAGGGGAATCGAACCCCTGTCCGAAAAAATCTTGCCAAGGGTTTCTCCGAGCGCAGTTGGTGTTTTAAATCTCCCTCGGTGCATCGCCCATCAACAGGCTATGCACTTTGGCAGCTCCTAAGCTGTGACAGGGTTCGGAGCGCTCCCCTGTTCACATTTACCTCTAATCGACGCTCCTTACACAGCCGAGGTACTCTGTGCAGGAACGAGCAGCACTCAGGCTGCTAAAGCAACTGTTTTGTTGTCAGTTAATTTTAAAGTTGCGGATTTTATGGCGGTTCCGCACCGCCGCTCGCTTACCAAGGTTTGAAATCCCCGTCGAAACCTTTACATCCCCATATTCAATTTAAAAATTTTATATTGAAAACCTGTATTCGGTAACAGGCTTATCAAGTATTTTTTCACAACAGACAAGACAACATTCAATATGCTTTGTGTTCTGCTCAATCGGTGAATATATCACAGCCGATTTCAAATTGCTTTCGCTTGAATTATCTACTGCTAAAGCAACAACTCCGTCATCGGTTGCCAATCCGCCCATACCCTTGAAAGGTTTGTCAAGCTCATCAAAAAGGCAGAACATCACTGAGATTTCATCGTCACACGAATACTCAACATATGGAAACACAATATCATTTTTGAAAAATTCCTTCATTTCGGAATCTTCGGCTGAATTCAAAAGTTTAAGATTTTTAATCACAATCTGATTTTCGCCGTCAAAAATTTCAATCGGAATATTTACTTTCTTGCCAACTTCAAGGCTGAGTTTTGCTAACGGATAATCTGTCTTTTGATATTTTGAAAATATTATTTCAACATTCTTTGTCAAATCAAGCAAAGACAAATCATCAATCTTATTCTCAAGTTCAATAAAGTTTATGAACAAAGAATCAAGAGGAGCGTCGAAAAACCTATCGCTCTTCCAACCGAGTTTCATAAACTCTGAGATGATATATGACTTTGTTAATTCGCAACATTCAAGCGTTTCGCCGCATACAGAGCTAAAGTCAAAACGCTGTCCGTCAATTACAATTGCGGAAAAATCATCGGATAAATCAGATTGATTTTTCTTTTCAAGCATAATATTTTCTCTGAAAGTCAAATCTTCACAGCAAATATCCTCTTCGGCACAATTGAAATTCAGCAGAACAAGTTCGGTTTTATCGGACGAATTTGCAAAACCAAGCACGGAATAATCGGTATCAAAGGCGGAAAAGTCCCGTCCGATTAAAGCAAAATCGCTGTATTCCGAAATATTTTCGTACAAGCTACGCAAACTCATAATAACACCAAACTATCTTCTCTGTTCTTTAATGGCACGCTCCATATCACGCTTTGCGGAGCGTTCTGCCATATCGGCACGCTTATCGTATAGCTTTTTACCTTTGCAAAGTCCAACCTGAAGTTTTACCTTGCTGTCCTTGAAATACAGACTAATCGGGATAAGTGAATATCCCGTCTGCTTAACCGTGCCGTAGAGCTTTAAAATCTCTTTTTTGTGCATAAGAAGTTTTCTCACACGCATCGGATCACGGTTAAAGATGTTTCCCTGTTCGTAAGGAGAAATGTGCATTCCGTTGACAAAAATTTCGCCGTCAACAATTGAACACCAGCTGTCCTTGAGATTTACTCTGCCGGCACGCAAGGATTTTACTTCCGTACCGCAAAGCTCAATTCCGGCTTCATAGGTTTCCTCGACAAAATAATCGTGTCTTGCCTTTTTGTTCTGAGCAATCGTTTTCATATTTGCCACCGCACATCCTCCTTTCTACTGTGGAATATAAGATTATACTACTGTTTTGACAATTTGTCAATAGTTTAAATCAAGAAATTAAATTTCATTTCTGCCCTCAAGAGCCTTTGCAAGAGTGTATTCATCGGCATATTCAAGGTCACCGCCAACGGGGATACCGTAGGCAAGTCTTGTCACCTTTACACCAAGCGGCTTTAAGAGCTTTGAAATATACAGAGCCGTTGCATCGCCCTCAACTGTCGGGTTGGTGGCCATAATGACCTCCTCAACCGATTCCTCGTTAAGCCTTGCAAGCAGTTCTTTTATTGTAAGGTTGTCGGGGCCGATATCGTTAAGCGGTGAGATTGAACCGTGGAGAACATGATAAACACCCTTAAATTCGTGGGTATTTTCAATAGCGGTAGCATCTCTCGGAGTTTCAACAACGCAGATAACGGAATGATCCCTTGTGGGATTTGCACACACGGGACAAAGGTCTTTGTCTGTAAGATTACAGCATTTACTGCAATAGTGAATCTTTGTGTGGGCATCCATCACCGCACCCGCAAGCTGTTCCGCTTCTGTTTTTGACAGATTGAGAACATAATATGCAAGTCTTTGAGCGGTTTTGTTACCGATTCCCGGCATTCTTTCAAACTGCTCCACCAAATTTTCAAGCGGAGCAACATTATATCCCGACATAATCAGAACATTCCCGGAATGTTAAGTCCGCCCGAGATTGTTTCCATTTTGTCCTCTTTTTCCTTAGCGGCTGCTCTGATTGCCTCATTTGCGGCTGCCATAACAAGGTCTGAGAGCATTTCTACATCCTCGGGATCAACAACTTCCGGTGAAATCTCAACCTTTGTGAGTTCCATTTTGCCTGTTACTGTAACCTTAACTGCACCGCCGCCGGCTGTTGCCTCATACTCTTTTGTCTCGAGTTCCTTTGATGCGGCCTCCATATCATCCTGAAGTTTCTGAGCCTGACGGGCAAGCTGCTGAATGTTGTTTGCTCCGCCGCTGCCGTAACCCTTTGGTAATCTTGCTTTCATAATTTTATCTTCCTTTCGGTTATTCTTGTGTTATTATTACATCGCTTCCCTGCAAGCTTTCAATAAGCTTGTCAACGGGATCGGTTTTTTCCTCTTGTTTTGCACTCGGTCTTTTATACGGACCAAGATTATAGTGCTGACCTGTTGTTTCTAAAATAAGCTGACGGATTTCCTGTCGTCTTTCGTTATTTTTGAGGAGTTCAAAAGCCATTTCATTATCTGTGTCAATCAGCAAATATTTTCCGCTTGTGTAGGCGGCAGAATTTGCAAATGCCGCCGCAATTGCCCTTGAAACAGGTTTCATATTATTGACTACCTCTGCCCAATCGGGAAAAGGCTGTGCGTTATTATAGATTGCATCAAGGTCAACGCTCTGTCTTTGAGCTGTTTTCTTAGGCTTTTGCTGTGCAGAAACGGGTTGTTCCTGTATTGGCTGAACGGGCTGTTTCGGTGTTGGAATCTCAGCAGGAGGCGTCGGAATTACCGGCTCGTCCTTGATTTTTTCCGAAACAGGTTTTGTTTCCTGTGACTTTTCGGGTTCTGCATTTTGAACCTCGGGTTTTGGAGTTTCACTCTGAACAGACTGCGGTACAGTTTGCACCTGTTCGGGAACATAGTTCACCTTTATTCCCTTTTTAACAGCCTTTTCAAGGGCGGTTACCCTTGCGGTCAAAGCCTCAATTGTACCGTCAAGCTCAGCCGATGACAGCTTTACAACTGCCATTTCAAGCTCTGTTCTGTCGCCTGTTCCCCTGCCCATATTCTGATATGCCTTTGAAAGCACATCCATATAATAAACAATGTCGGCAAGTGAGAGGTAATCCGACTGCGTTTGAGCCTGTTCAAACTCATCGTCAGCCATAATCACGATATCCCTCGGATTTTTTACCGACTTTATGAGCATAAGCGTTCTGAAATGCGAAAGCAATTCATCGCAAAGCCTTGCCATATCCTTGGACTCACCGTAAAGCCTGTCAACAATTTCAAGTGCCTTTGTTGTGTTCTTATTGATTACACAGTTAGAGAGTTCAAAAAGATATGTCTTTCTCGCAAGTCCTGCGGCACTGCGAACAACATCTTCATCAATTTCCGAGCTGATTGCAATGCATCTGTCAAGAAGCGAAAGAGCATCTCGCAACGCACCGTCTGCAACAGATGCGGCAAGCATTGCAGCACTGTCGCTCAGTGTCACGCCCTCCTGATTTGCAACATAGAGCAGTCTGTCTGCTATTGCACGGGGTGGGATTCTGTGAAAATCAAAACGTTGACAGCGTGACAGAATTGTCTGCGGAAGCTTGTGAACTTCGGTAGTTGCCAGAATGAATATGACATGTTCGGGAGGTTCTTCAAGCGTTTTGAGCAAGGCATTGAACGCTTCGGTTGTGAGCATATGAACCTCGTCAATGATGTAAACTCTGTATTTGCACTTTGCGGGCTTGAACTGAACCTCGTCAATAATCTGACGGATATCATCAATTTTTCTGTTGGATGCGGCATCCATTTCGACAATGTCGAGGATACTGCCGTTGTCAATTCCCTTGCAGATTTCACATTCACCGCAGGGATTTCCGTTTACGGGATGAAGGCAATTGACTGCCTTCGCAAGAATTTTTGCACATGTAGTTTTGCCCGTACCTCTTGAACCCGTAAAAAGATATGCATGGTTAAGACGGTTGGTGCTGATTTCGTTTAAAAGAGTTGTGGTTATGTGTTCCTGTCCCGAAACATCGGCAAAGGTTTTCGGTCGCCACTTTCTATAGAGTACCTGATACAAAAATTCACCCCGCAATCAACAAAAAATGCAAGCCGTCAGCCGAAATAACGGCAATCGTACAAATGAGTGAACGACAGACTTACTGCATCGCATCGGCAATACTGCTTAATGCTGCTCGGTTCCCCGCCTGACATGATTCACAGACCCCAATCGTACAGGGCCTGCCGCTCACTTAATTGCACGCTTTTTGACTTCTTGCAATTCTGAACTAAATTATTCATTTCTTTGTTCGTAAAAAGAAATATATTGTACAAATGAACACCATTGCAAGACAAGCTGATTGTTCAGTCTGCTTTACAACGAGCTTATTATACCATAACCGATTAATAAAATCAATAGGTTTTGGTTATTTTTATTGTTTGCAGTCGCAGAAAGATATCGTCTGTTTTGCAACGGCAAACCTTGTTCACCGTTGCAAATGAATACACATTTTTGATTAAATCATAAGTTATGTAAATAAACAAAATGTTACATCAATGCGGGCGTCCAATGAACGCCCCTACAGCATAGACTGCATAAACACTTGCAATTTTGCACTCGGGCATAATATGCTGTTTATTATGCAATCTATCTTCACGAATTGGGAACGGCGGCTCGCCGTCAATTTTTAATTTGCTAAGATTTCCCTTGCAACGAATACACCGCCGGCGCTGGCATGAGAAAGTGAATGTGTAACACCGCTGCCGTCACCGATGATATAAAGTCCCTTGTGGGGCGACTCGAGATGCTCGTCAACATCAACTTCCATATTGTAGAACTTGACCTCAACGCCGTAGAGAAGTGTGTCATCGTTGGCTGTGCCGGGGGCAATTTTGTCAAGAGCATAAATCATTTCGATGATACCGTCAAGGATTCTCTTTGGAAGCACAAGACTCAAATCGCCCGGTGTTGCGTCAAGAGTCGGAACAACAAGTCCTTCTTTGATTCTGCTCGGATTGCTTCGGCGACCTCGAATCAAATCACCGAAACGCTGAACAATTACACCTCCGCCCAGCATATTGCTAAGACGGGCAATGCTTTCACCATAACCGTTGCTGTCCTTGAAAGGCTCTGAAAAATGCTTGCTGACGAGGAGTGCAAAGTTTGTGTTCTCTGTCTGCTTTGCCTTGTCCTCATAGCTGTGACCGTTTACTGTGATAATGCCGTTTGTGTTTTCGTTTACAACGCAACCCTTCGGATTCATGCAGAATGTACGCACATTGTCCTCGAACTGTTCTGTGCGGTAAACAATCTTGCTTTCGTAGAGTTCGTCTGTGAGGTGCGAAAAGATTGCGGCAGGGAGCTCCACACGAACACCGATGTCAACACGGTTCGACTTTGTGGGAATATTAAGGTTATGACAAACATGTTCCATCCACTTGCTGCCGCTTCTGCCAACTGAAACAATGCACTTTTTGCACTCATAATTTTCATCGGCTGTGTCAACAAGGTATCCTTCCTTATCATTGCCGTTCTTGAGTTCAACATTTTCAACAGGTGTATCAAAGTAGAAATCAACCTTGTTTTCAAGGTAATCATAAAGATTTTTAAGCACAATGTAGTTGATGTCCGTACCGAGATGACGGACTGATGCGTCAAGAAGATTAAGCTTATTCTGTAAGCAAAGCTTCTTAAAGCTTGTGCCTGCTGTGGAATAAAGCTTTGTACCCTCTCCGCCGAACTTCATATTGATTTTGTCAACATATTCCATAAGCTCAATGGCTTTTTTCTTGCCGATATGTTCGTAGAGCGTGCCTCCGAAATCGTTTGTTATGTTGTACTTGCCGTCCGAAAACGCACCCGCACCGCCGAAACCGCTCATAATGGAACAGGTTTTGCATGAAATGCAATTTTTAACTTTGTCACCGTCAATCGGACATTTTCTCTTTTCAAGAAGATGACCTTTTTCAAATACGGCAACCTTTATTTCAGAGTTGTTTGTTACAAGCTCATATGCAGAAAAAATTCCGCCCGGACCTGCTCCTACAATAATAACATCGTACTTTTTCATTATCATTTTCTCCTTTATTTGTTGTGGGTAACATTTAAGGGCAATAAAAAAACCGCCAAAACATAATACTACGCCCCTTAACGGGGATTATAGTAAACTGTTTAAGGCAGTTTGTAGAAACACCCGTCCGTATTACGGGCTTATACAATCCAACTCCTGCACACGGCAGAAAATTGCTCTGATAAAAGTCATCAAAACCTTGGTTATTGTAACAAATAACATCACAATTGTCAACAAAAAAACGCAAAAATTTAAAATAATTTATTTTTCCTTATTCGCATAATAAGCCGCATAAAAATCGGACAACAATTATGTTACCCGACAAATGCTTAAATATTATTCGTACTTTTCTGCAACCTCACCAAGACGCTTGTAGATGCTGTTTTCGGGAACATAACCTCTTACAAACGAAAGCGGATAGATGTTGGTGTTTCTGCCGATTACCGAACCGGGGTTAAGAACGCTGTTGCAGCCTACCTCTACATGGTCACCGAGCATTGCGCCGAACTTTTTAACATTTGTGTCAACCTTATCACCGTCGCAAAGAACGGTTACAAGGCTCTTGTCGCTCTTGAGGTTTGATGTGATTACACCTGCGCCTGTGTGTGACTTGTAGCCGAGAATACTGTCACCGATGTAGTTATAGTGCGGAGTCTGAACACCGTCAAAAAGAATTGAATTTTTAAGCTCTGTTGAGTTGCCTACAACTGCGCCCCTGCCGACAATTGCATTGCCTCTGATAAAAGCACACTGTCTGATTTCGGCATCTTCGCAGATAATGAGCGGTCCGCCGAGATATGCGGAGTCAAAAACCTTTGCACTTTTTGCAACCCACACATTTTCTCCCCTCTGCTCGTAGATTTCGGGATCAAGAGTTTTTCCGAGTTCAATAATAAATTCGCTGATTTTCGGAAGAGCCTCCCACGGATAATCAACGGTTTCAAGCAAGGGCTTTGCAATAGTCCTGCTGTAATCAAACAGATTTTTTGCCAATAATTTTTCGTTTTCCATTTTTAAAATTTACTCCCAATATATATTATTCTTTTAAGGAATTTTAAAGTTTTATACCTCAACAAAGAACAGCCAGTAACCGCTTGCGTCCTTTCCCGCAACAAACTCAACTCCTCCGCTTATGTACTTTGAAAATACATAGCTTTTGCCGTCCTGAGGATTTGTCACGGTGGCACAACTACCCTCATGAATCCAACGCTCGTTGAAAACATTAATTCCCTTGATGAGAAAAGTCTCTTTTGAGGTTTTGCCGACAAATCTGTAATTTTTCATAAAATCAGCCTTCTTTAACCTTTTGCGGTGACAGCCTGTTGTCAAGACCTGTCTTTTTAAACACAAGCACAACAACAACGGCACAAATCACGCCGAGTAACATTCCGCAGAGAACATCTGACGGATAATGAACATAGTTATAAAGTCTTGAGAATACAATCAAAAGTGCAAGTACAAGTGCAGGAATTCCGAATCGTTTGTCCTTGATAAGCATAACGGTTGCCGCCGCAAGTGACGAACAGCTGTGTCCCGAAGGAAAGCTGCTGCCTGACGGAATGGCTATGTTAAGCCCAAAGTCGGGATTCAACTCAGACGGTCTTGCCGAATAATCGATATTAACCATAAACGGCCGTGGTCGGTTTATAAGATTTTTTATTCCGATTTCACCGACAAGAAAGCCGATTGCCATTGCAACAAGCATCATAACTCCCATTGAGCGAGTTTTTTTAAAAATTATAAACACAATGCCGACTGCAATCCAGAAAAGTCCCATTTCACCCATATAGCTGAAAAAAGCCATAATCGGATCAAGGAAAGAGCATTTAAATGTGTTCTGAATAAATTCAAGAACCGAGGTGTCAAATGATTGAATCATATCAAAGAATGACATATCATTTTCCTTTCATAATATCATTATAACAACCAAAAAACAGAATGTCAAATTAAATAAATTTTAAGTTATTCACATTCATATTTTGCAAGTTTAGCATAAAGTGCTTCGTCAACAACAGCCTCAACCGAAAGTCCTTCGGCAACATATTCTTCATAAATGAGAGTGCCTTTGTTGCGAATTTCGTTTGCAAGACCTGCCTGTGCAAACGGCAGAAGAATTTTTACTCTTTTCATTCTGACGGGAAGATTGTTCTCAATTGCATTAAGAAGTTCGTCTATACCCGTGCCGTTCTTTGCGCTTATGCGAACACAGGCTTTAAAGTCCTGTGCAAGCATAGTTTCGTCAAGCAAATCGCACTTGTTAAGAACGGTTATAATCGGTGTGTCACCGCAGCCGAGGGATTCAAGCAAGTCGGTTGTAACCTGCATATGTGTTCTTGCCTCGTCACTTGATGCGTCGCATACATTTAGAATAATATCCGACTGTGCCGCCTCTTCAAGGGTTGAGCGGAATGCTTCAACAAGGTGGTGCGGAAGTCTGCGAACAAGACCTACCGTGTCAATCATCATAACGGTTACACCGCTCGGAAGCTTCAACGCTCTTGAGGTGGGATCAAGCGTTGCAAAAAGCTTGTCCTGTGCAAGCACACCTGCGTCCGTAAGGCAGTTCATAAGAGTTGACTTGCCTGCGTTTGTGTAGCCGACAATCGCACAGGTTATTACACCGTCTTTTTTTCTGCGTGAACGCAACATCTGACGATGCTTTTCAAGGTCGGAAAGCTCTTCTTTCAGGCTTTCAATTCTTCTGCGGATATGTCGTCTGTCGGTTTCGAGCTTTGTTTCACCCGGACCTCTTGTGCCGATACCGCCGCCGAGTCTTGACATTGCGATACCTTTACCCGTAAGTCTTGGGAGCATATATTTAAGCTGTGCAAGCTCAACCTGAAGCTTACCCTCTTTTGACCTTGCTATCTGGGCAAAAATATCGAGAATAAGCGTTGTTCGGTCAATTACTCTGACATCTGTTTCAGCCTCGATATTTTTAATCTGTGTCGGAGAAAGCTCGCTGTCGAACACAAGCAAATCTATCTCCTGCGATTCGCAGATTTCGGCAATGTCGGCAAGCTTGCCTGTGCCGACAAAAGTACCCTTTTCAATTTTTTGCAGATTCTGCGTTACAGACAAAACGGGATCTGCTCCCGCACTTTTTACAAGTTCAAAAAGTTCGTCAAGTGACGCCTGTGCGTCATATTCGCCCGTGTCAACACTTACGAGCAATGCACGGGTAATTTTTTCTTCGTTACTTTTAAGCTCCATAAAATCCTCACTTGAAGTTATTTATTCATACTTTTGTCAAAACAGGTTTTCATATCCTCATCCGTGATTTTTCTGATAGGCTTGCACGGATTCCCCACAGCTACGCAGTCGGACGGAATATCCTTTACAACAACGCTTCCGCCGCCGATTACGACATTACTTCCGATTGTGACGCCCGGCATGACCTGAACTCCTCCGCCAATCCACACATTGTCGCCGACGGTAATCGGATAGGCATATTCAAAGCCTGCGTTTCTTCTCGGATAATCAACAGGATGACCTGCCGTGTAAAATCCGCAATTTGGTGCAACAAAAACATTGTCGCCGAATTTCACCTTTGCACAGTCGAGAATCACCATATTGTGGTTTGAATAGAAATTCTCACCGAGTTCGATATTGTAGCCGTAGTCGCACCAGAACGGAGCGGTAATGTAGAAATTTTCCTTTGTACTGCCGACAATTTTCTTTATAAGAATTTTTTGAGTTTCTTCATCTTCAAACGGAAGATTGTTGTACTCTCTGCAAAGATTTTTAACCGAACAGCGTTCATTGCGAAGCTGTTTGTCGCCCATTGGATTATACATCTGCGAATTAAGCATTTTTTCTTTTTCAGTCATAATTTTCTCCGTTAATAAATCACATAACAAAATTTACATAACAACGCTTATTATATTATAATCTCACCTTCAATACAAGTAAATCCAAAAATTAATTTACTTTTCAACTGACAACAAAATTCAATTTTAAAATTCATAGGGAGGATAATGGGACAGCGGTCTTTTGTATAATATAGTTACATTGAAAATATCAATGGAATTTGCAGAAAAAACGATTAAATTATGAGATTCCGTTTTGATTTGAGGAGGAATTATTGTGGAAGAAAAAAGAAAAACCGTCACATCAACCGAAGTAAAACGCAGATACAATCAAAAAGTTTACAGTCAAATTTCATTTTCCGCCCCAAAGGAACTTGTTGAGGAATTCAGAGGGATATGCAGAAATATCGGAATTTCACAGGCAAGTGTTTTCAAAAAGTTTATCGCCGATTTTGTTGAAAAGTACAGATAAAATCAAAACCACTCGTTGAACGGATGGTTGCAGTCTGCAGAAAAGCCCGAAATTCAAGCTGACCGAATTTCGGGCTTTTTATTTTTGAATTTTAACTTTTTTCAACCTGCTGTTTCAATTTGCAAAAAATTTTAAGAATATATATTCAAAGAAATAAAATTGTGGTATAATGATGAAGAATATATACAAGGTATGTAGAGGCAACACAGGTTGTCTTTAATTAAGGAAGTGGCAAAATGAAAAAACTATTTACTATTATTGTGTGCAAGGTTCTGAAATTTGTCGGAGGATTGCTCGGCAAGGGCAGCAGTCTGCCGGGACAGATTGCGCTTAAGCTCTGCCCCGATATTCTCGGACGAATTGAACTGCCGAAATATATTGTTGCCGTAACAGGCAGTAACGGCAAGACATCTACCGTTGAGATGATTGCACATATTCTTTGTGAAAGCGGCAAAAAAGTTGCCTGGAACAAAGAGGGTTCTAACCAGATTGAGGGCGTTACAACTCTTATTCTCGGCAGTTGTACTCTTTCGGGCAAGGTTAAATCGGATATTCTTCTCATTGAAAGTGACGAACGCTTTGCAAAATATACCTTCAAATACATCACACCGACTCATTATGTTATCACAAACCTTTACCGTGACCAGCTCACACGAAACGGTCATCCGGAATGGGTTTACAATGCCGTAAAGGATAGTATTCATCCAGAAACTCAGCTTATTCTTAACGCCGACGATCCGCTTGTTTCGTGCTTTGGCTACGGCAGAGATAATGTTGTATGGTTCGGTGCAGGCAATCTTCCGACCGATACAAAGGAGTTTGTCGGTGTTTATAATGACGGTGCATATTGCCCTCACTGCAAATCTCCTATGACATATTCAAGCTATCACTACGACCACATCGGCAACTATGAATGCCCTAACTGCGGTCTTAAAAGACAGGATACAAGCTACACAGTTACATCTGCCGATCTTGAAAAAGGCGAAATTACAATCAACAATAAGTACAAGATTGAACTTACGCTCAAATCGCTTTATAATGTTTACAATTTGCTTGCGGCATTTACCGTTGCATCAATCACAGGTGTTGACGGCAACACAATTGCAAAGAGCCTGAGCAATTATGTTCTTAAAAACTTCCGTGTTGTAACATTCACGCTCGGAAACAGAAAGGGTACGCTTGTTACATCAAAACATGAAAACAGCATTTCGTACAATCAGTCACTCAAGCTTGCCGCATCCGACAAGGATAAGTGCGATGTTTTGATTATTGTTGACGCAGTCAGCAGAAAGTATTTTACAAGCGATGTTTCATGGCTTTGGGACATCAACTTTGACCTTCTCAAAAGCGACAATGTAAAGAACATTGTGCTTGCAGGAACATATTGCAACGACCTTGCAACAAGATTTTCTTTCTCAAAAGTTGACAGAAACAAAATCAAGGTTATCAAGGACATTGAAGAAGCCGTTGATTATCTTGACAATGACCACAAAGAAAAAATTTATGTAATTACCTGTTTCTCAGACAAGGGTAAATTTCTTGAAAAGGTAAAGGTGGACTGATTATGAAAATTCTTCATTTGTATCACGATATAATGAACCTGTACGGAGAATATGCCAATGTTTCTGCGCTTGAAAGAATGCTTGAAAAGAGCGGTGTGAAATTTACAACCGACAGGCTTACCCTGTTTGACAATGCCGACCTGGGCGATTACGATTTTATCTACATCGGTTCGGGTACAGAAAAAAATCAGAAGCTTGTTTTGCAGGATTTTAAAAAGTACAAGGATTTTCTTGTTGAATACATCAACAGCGGCAAGGTAATTCTTATGACGGGCAACTCGTTTGAAATGCTCGGAAAAACAATTACAGACTCTGACGGCAAGGTTTTTGACGGACTCGGAATTTACGATTTTACAGTTACCGAGCAGAACAAACGCAGAATTACAGGCGATATTGTTTATACATCTGACATTCTCACAAAACCGATTGTCGGCTTTGTAAACAAGTGCAGTGAAATTAAAGGTATTGAAAATCATCTTTTCACTGTTAAACACGGACTCGGTGACTACGAAAACGCAAAAACGGAGGGTTTAAAAAACAAGAACCTTTTTGCTACTCATGTTACAGGACCTATTATGATTAAAAATCCGCATTTTCTTGAATACATTGCTTTGCAGATTTCAAAAAATACGGATGGCTTCAAGCCGTGTACGGATTACCTTGACTATGAAAGAGCGGGCTACGAAATTACTCTCGGCGAACTCACAAAAAGATTTGAGGAGTAAGTTTTAATGAACAACGACAATCTTCTTCAGCTTGAGGGAGCAATTGAAAGCGTGGTTTTCCGAAACGATGAAAACGGCTACACGGTAATTGAGCTTGCTGACGGTGACGATTATTTGACCGCTGTCGGAATTATGCCACAGGTGTCGTCGGGTGATGTTGTAAAGCTTACCGGCAAATATACAAATCATCCGAGCTACGGCAGACAGTTTGCCGTGCAGATTTGCGAAATCAGCAGACCTACCGAGGCGGCTGATATTCTGCGTTATCTGTCATCCGGAGCTATCAAGGGAATCGGCACTCAAACCGCACAAAGGCTTGTAAAGGAATTTGGCGAGGCAACGCTTGATGTGCTTGAAAATCAGCCCGAAAGAGTTGCAATGCTGAAAGGAATTTCTTCGCAAAAAGCCGAGGATTTTTCAAAGCAGTTAAAGCAAAACACAGGCGTGCGAACACTCATGCTTTTTCTCGGCGAGTACGGAATTTCAAACACCGCATCGGTCAAAATTTTCAACGCTTACGGTCCGAGCTGTGTCGATTTAATCAAGAAAAATCCGTACATTCTCTGTCAGGGTGATTTTGGGGTATCGTTTGAGAGTGCGGATTTTATTGCTAAAAAAGAAAAATTAGAACCCGATTCAAATGTCCGTATGCGTGCAGGAATCGTATACATTCTTCATCACAATGAGCGAAACGGTCACACCTGTCTGCCAAAGGAAAAGCTGCTGAAGGTTTCAACCGATTTTCTCGGAATTGACGGTGAAAAGGTTTCGGAGTGCATGGAAGAAATGCTGTTTGACCGTTCGCTTATCGAAGATAAGATTGACGGCAAAAAATTCGTGTTTCCTCCCAATGTTCACCTCTGCGAAATGTACATAGCGTCAAGAATAAAAATGTTGCTTAAATTTCCGTCAGAGAAAATTAAAAACATTGACAAGGCGATTGAAAAATGTGAAAAAGAGGACGGAATCGAATATGCCGATTTGCAAAAGAAAGCAATCACTATGGCACTTACCGAGGGTATGCTCGTTCTGACGGGCGGTCCCGGTACAGGAAAAACGACAACCCTCAATGCTATAATAAAAATAATGAAAGCAAACGGCAAAACTGTTTTGCTTTCTGCCCCCACAGGCAGAGCGGCTCAACGAATGAGCGAGCTCACGGGCGATGAGGCAAAAACTCTGCACAGACTGCTTGAGGTCAGCTGGGATAAACATGACAACCCCGTTTTCAACAAGAACGAACGCAATCAGCTTAAATGCGACGCATTGATTGTTGACGAGGTTTCAATGGTGGACGCATTCATTATGGAAAGCGTTATGAGAGCGCTTTCCACAGGATGCAGACTTATTCTTGTAGGCGACTCCGACCAGCTCCCCTCCGTAGGTCCGGGTAATGTGCTCGGCGATCTTATCGAAAGCGGACTTATTCCCGTTGTACGGTTGAATGAGATTTTCCGTCAGGCACAGCAGAGCCTTATTGTAACAAACGCACATAAGATTGTGAACGGTGAAATACCCATTCTTAATTCCGCCGACAAGGACTTTTTCTTTCTTCAAAGGAACAATAAATCAGAAGTCTCAGCGGTAATAGCTGACCTTTGTGCAAATCGTCTGCCAAAGGCATACGGATATTCTCCGTTTGAAAACATTCAGGTGCTTGCTCCGTCCAAAAAGGGTGAACTCGGAACTGCCGAGCTTAACCACAAGTTGCAGGCGGCGCTAAATCCGAAGGATGACGATAAGGCGGAAATCACAATCGGTTCAAAAACCTTTCGTACAGGCGACAAGGTTATGCAGATAAAAAACAACTATGATATTCGCTGGTTTCGTGAAAACGGCGAAACGGGCGAAGGGATTTTCAACGGTGACATAGGAATCATCACAAAGATTGACAGAAAGACAAAATCGCTTGTCGTTAAATTTTTTGACAAGATCGCAAGATACACCTTTGAATTTGCGGGCGACCTTGATTTTGCCTACGCAATCACGGTGCATAAAAGTCAGGGCAATGAATTTGATGCAGTTATTATACCGATGTTTTCAGGGCCTCCTCAGCTTTACTACAGAAATCTACTCTACACCGCTGTTACAAGGGCGAAGAAAACGCTTGTGCTTGTCGGCAATCCGTCAACCGTTGAATATATGGTAAACAATAACCGCCGTACAAAAAGGTACAGCGGTCTTAAAGAATTTTTACTGAGAGATGACACACTTTATTAAGAAAGTTTTCGGCACGATAAAAGGATTTTTCTTTACGGTTCGTTGTCCGTACTGCGGAAGGGTTATTGAACCGAACAAAAGCTGTTGCAACAAATGCAGAAAAGAATTCCCCGAAATGCCGCTTGTACGATATGCAACGGGAGGGTACATCTGTGCCTCTCCTTTCCCCTATGACGGAATTTTCCGCAGGGCAGTTCTTAACTTTAAATTTCATAACTGCGGTGCATATGCCGAATTGCTTTCACACGAAATGGTTCGTTCAATAAAAGATGTTTACCGTGACAGGAAATTTGACCTTGTCACCTGTGTGCCGATGCACAAGGATACTCTCAGAGAGCGTGGATACAATCAGGCTGAGTTGCTTGCAAAGGAATGTGCAAGGCTTCTCGGCATTGAGTATGCCGACCTGCTTGTCAAAACAAAGAAAAATAAAACCCAGCACAGCATAAAAGCGGCTGAAAGGGCAAAAAATGTTATAGGCGTTTATTCGCCGATTGACAAGAATTTAATCAAAGGCAAGCGAATACTGATTATTGACGACATTATTACAACAGGCAGTACGCTTGGCGAATGTGCAAGAATACTTAACAAGTGCAAATGCGGCGAGATTTGTTGCTGTACGCTTTGCACATCTCTGCTGATATAGCATTGGAGTGATTAATATGGATATAGCTGTTGATCTCGGTTCTGACAGAACAAGAGTTTTTATTGAAAATAAAGGAATAGTGCTTGATGAGGCGAGCGTTGTTGCGTTTGATGTTGATACCTACGACATCGTCGGCGTCGGCAACGAGGCGTATAAGATGATTGGCAAAACGCCTGCTGGCATACGAGCAATGCACCCGATTGATGACGGTGTTATTTCACGCTCCGAACTTGTTGAGGATATGGTTTCAATTCTTATAAAAGAGGTCAGTCCGTCAAAGGTGACTATGCCGAGGGTTGTTGCATCAATCCCGAGTGAGGTTACCGAGGTTGAAAAAAGAGCTGTTGTAAACGCAGTAAGCTCAATCGGTGTTCGCAAGGTGTATCTTATTGAAGCACCAAAAGCGGCGGCAATGGGCTGTTCGCTCGACATAACAAGTCCTCACGGCATTCTGATTGCAGATGTCGGCAGCGGTACGGCAGATATTGCCGTGCTTTCTCTCGGCGGAATTTCGGTTTCCAAGTGCATAAAGTCGGCAGGCTGTGCAATGGACGAAGAAATCGTTAAATACATCAGAAAAGAGCATAACCTGATTATCGGCACAAACATGGCAGAGGCCTGCAAAAAGGCTGTTGGCTGTGTAAAAATTCCGAAAGAGCCTAAGCTTTTCAGAGTTAAAGGCAGGGATGCCGTAAGCGGTCTGCCCAAATTTATTGATGTTGGCTATGCCGAAATCAAGCCTGTAATCGAGGATATTGCGCTTAACATTATCAGAGCAATTAAAGATGTGCTTGAACAGACTCCGCCCGAGCTTGTCGGTGACATCTACACTGACGGTATAATTTTGACAGGCGGTCTTGCCAAGCTGACGGGATTTGCAAGGCTTCTCAGCGAATCCACAAAGCTGAAAGTAAGGGTTCACAAAGCCGCCGCTGACTGCGTTATCAACGGTTGCGGCAAGGCAATCGAATATATTGACCATCCCGAAAAAATACAGCCGGGTGCAGTCAATCCGCTTATAGAGGCATTTTAATTTTAAACATTTTATCCGCAGATTTTACCGTCTGCGGATTTTTTGTAACATGGTATTGTAAAATCCAAAAATATGATTTAACAGTTGTCTTTATCCCGTTTCAGCACCGTACTTTTTTTCTTCTTTTTTACATAAAAATCTCCCCTTAAAGCATTCCCTGAAAACCATGTTTTTCAAGAATATGCTTTAAGGGGATTATATCAGTTAACAATTGTTCTCCGCTTTTGTTTTATAGTTCATTATTCTTTCAAGAAATAACTGTACTTTTTCTTTGGCTATCTCTCCGCTGTTTTCAATTTCGGTATCGCCAATGTAAAACTTGTGTTCAGCGGATTTCTTCAAAATATCAAGCAATTTTTTCTGTTCATCCGCTTTGTTAATGAAAACGGACACGGCACAATCACAGGCTATGGAAAATTCTGCCGGTGTTTTTGAAACAAGTGCGTCGTAAAACCTTTCTTTTACGCTTTCAAATTTATTTTCCGTGTCAATCGGCAAAAGCTTTGTAATCATCTTCCAAGTATTCCACGCAAGAAAGCCGTTGCAGTTGTCAAGACCTTTGGCAACAAATTCAAAGAACGGATAGACAAGCTTCGGATTTACTTCGCAAATATACTCAAGAACCTGTTCCGCCCAGTGAGCATTTGCGTAATCATCGTCAAGAAAAATCTCAATAAGCAAAGGAACAGTCAGAATTTCTTTGCTTGCAAGCTGTGCATAATATTCTTTTTCAAGCCTTTGTTCAAATTCCTGAAAAATCTGCTCTGTTTTCATAAATTCCCGTCCATAAATTCACTTAAATTTCGGTTTAATACTCCTAATATAATACTGTATATTACATTCTTTTTCAAGTAAAATCATATTAAAAGTAACATTCCCCCCGAATTTTATCGGAGGGAATGCTTTACTGTTAGCAGAATATTAAGAAAAGGTTGTTCTGTAGTTCTGTTATTCTGAATAGCTTACCCAGACACCGCCGGACTTTGAACCCGGATTTGCACGGAAACAGTTCTTACCGTCAGCAACTGTCAAGTCGCTTGTCTGTGTTTTCCATGTTGATTCTGTGTCCTTAAAGAGGAAACAGTTTGAACCGGGGCTGAGCGGTGTGTCAAAATCGTAGTACCAGATATCTGTACCTGCAATCTTATTCATGTGAGCTGCTGCGTTGCCGAGTCCGCTCTCTGCCCAACCGTAGATATAAACATCAGTATAGTGTGCCTTTGAGTTATCAAAGTAAACTCTTGAAAGTGTGAATGCAGGCTTCTGCTCCGGAACATACGGAGCTGTTGAAACAGCTTCGTCATTGCTGAGTGTGATGCAGTTGTTTGTCTTTGAAACTGTTGCATCCCAGCAATTGTAAACATTACCGTCATCACCGCCTACAGGCTTTTCGTCAACCTCTGAAAGAGAACGATAAACGCTGACATTTGAAACTGTTGCAGGAACTTCAACTGTGTAAACATTCGGGTAAGCGTCTGTATCCTGCTCAAACTGATAGCTTGCACCTGTGTCAAGGTCATAAGCAAAGAGCGAAACACCGTCAGATGTCATCCAGCCAAGCTTAGTCTTGAAGTAAAGAGTGTATGTGTCAGCAGGCTTTGTTGTAGGCTGTGCAGTCGGCTTTACGGTTGTAGGCTCAGCGGTAGTCGGCTCAGGTGTTGTAGGCTGTTCTGCCTGATAAACATCACCCGTGCGGCCCCAGTCTTTGAGCTGAACAATGTACTTCTGAATCAATGTTGCGTCAACAACAGAGATTGTATTATCCCCATTAACATCAGCAAGAATCTGCTTGTCAGCCGAAAGTGTTTCAAGCTGAACGACATGTTTCTGAACGAGTGTTGCGTCAACGACTGTAATGTCACCGTCACCGTTTACATCACCGTAAACAGCATTGCCCGAAGGCTCTGTTGCGGGCTGTGCGGTTGTAGGCTGAGTTGGCGGAACGGGCTTTGTTGTAGGTTCTGCTGCAGAACCCTTTGTAACATCAGTAGCCTCAATCTCAACCTTTGTAGGTGTAAGAGTTGTATCCTCCCATGTGCCTGCCTTTGTAAGCGAGAATGCCTTTGATGAACCGTTGAGGCTGATAGGTGTACCTGTTCTGCCCGGATACTGCTCGCCGCCTTTTTCAGAGATGATTACTCTTGTGTTGGCTGAAGTTGAAAGGTCAAAATCCGACGCAGCCTGATTTTCATCATCCTCATCAGCTGAAATACTTGATGACTTCGGAACTTCGTAGTAATAGTAACCTGTTGCAGGATCAAGAGTCATTGCTTCGCCCGGCCAGTTTGCATTCTTGTAAACAGTACCCTTGTTTGTGGTTTCATCAAAGATGTAAACCTGGTAAGGTGCTGACCAGCCCTTCTTGTTAGCAGGGTTGAAGAATACATACACTCCCGATTCCTGAGCGGTACTCTTTGCGTACTTATAAACCATTGAAGAGGTCTTTACACCGTCGGTTGCCGTAACTGTGAGATTGATTGTTTCGCCCGGCTTATAATCTGAACCGATGCGGATTGATGTTGTACCCGTAAACTTAACAGGAGTTGAATCATCAAGACAGTAAGTACCCGATGTTGCGTTTTCAAGACTGAGTGTAAGGGTCATTGTGTCGCCCCTGAACGAACCGCTTTCAACAGAGTTTATTGCCTTCGGGGTTGTTGTACCGTTGTAAACAACAGCAACACCCGTGTCGCCGATTGAACCTGTGAGAACGCCGTTTGCAACCGTAAACTCAGCACCTGAAACCGTATCCGTATATTTGCCGTCTGCAAGACCTGTGCCGGAAATACTTACGCTTGCGTTTGTACCTTTACAATTTGAAAGAACGATACCGCTTGTGCCTCTTGCAACATAAGCAATGTCGCCTGAAGAACCGAGCTTTTCAGACTGACCTACAAAAAGGTTGTGGAACTTGTTAATTTCGGAAACAGCTGTGCTCTTGTAAGTTGAATCCGTTGAAATGTTACCCATGAGAGCTGTTCCCGGACGGGCAAAGAAAAGTGCTGTTGAATCTTTTCTTGATGCAACGATTGCCCATGCCTTTACAACATTTTCATCCGAAATACCGGCAGTGTTTGAGAATCCCGATGAACCCGAGCTGCCCTCGTATGTATCGTGGCTTTCTGCCCAGAGAACTGCATTTGACGCTGCAACACCTGATTTGTATTTTGCATTGGTAGCTGTGCTTGCCTTACCCCTTGTGACATTGTAAAGCACTGCGTCGCCCGTTCTGTTGTCAGTAACATTGATATACTTGGTGTATGAGGAGTAGCTTCTGTCTGCACCGCAGTTGTTAAGAATTTCACCGTAGATGTAGAGGTCATCGCCTGTTTTCTGTGTGTAGTAAGAAGAAGCCGAGGTTGTTATATTTTTCCAGTAATCAGACGCATACTCGCCGTCATCCTCTGTTTCAATATGCTTTGCGGCATCAAAACGGAAACCGTCAACACCGCAGTCGATGCATTCCTTGAGGAGGTTGATAATGTATCCCTGAACAGCAGTATCGTTTGTTACAAGGTCAGGACACTTTGAAACATGACCCTGAACAACTGCCTGAACCGAACTGTCGTTTGCATCGCCTTTGTATGTACGGGTGTAGGTTTTTCTTTTCTTATAGAACTCAGGCTCGTACTTTTTAACCTGATTGCTCACAGTGTCCGGCCTAGCTTCATCGGCATTTGCAATATGGTTTGAAACGATATCGCAGATGATTTTGATGCCGTATTTGTCAGCCTCATCACAAAGTGATTTAAGATCGTCCTTTGTGCCGAGCCATGACTCCTCTGCAATATGGAAGCTGATCGGCTGATAAAGCTTCCACCACTGACCTGTTACATCGCCTGAGGTTGAGTAGTCCTTTGGCTGCTGAACGGGAGAAGTCTGAACTGTTGTGTATCCTGCCGCTGCAATTGCGGGAAGGTTTTCTTTGATTGTATTGTAAGACCAGTTGAATGCGTGGAGCATAACACCGTCGCCGACCTTATCACGAAGGGTGCTGTCGGCAGATGCAGTCTGTGCGGAATCAACCTCGGCAGCATTTACAGAGGTAATTGCCGCAAAAGAAGATGTCAGAAGCGCAGACGCAACAACAAGACTTGCAATCTTTTTTGCTTTCTTCATAGGGAAAACATCCTTTCATAAAATTTTCGATTTCATTATAACAAATTTCACCAAAAAAGTATATACTTTATGTTACAAATTCGAGGGCTGTTTTTTGTGCAGATTACACGGTTGTAAAAATTTTTTAACAATAATTTTGCACCAAAAAGCATTATATTTAACCTTTTCTGACTCTGTATGAGCTTTACTTCTTTAAAAGAATATTAGCGATGCAAATTTGATTTTCTTTTTACACGATATTGATTGACATTTTTGTGCATTTAGAATATAATCAAAGAGCAGTTGTCCCCTGATGCTTATGTGACGGGTGACATTTCGGAAAATTTAAATTGTATTGCGTGCAATCGCTTTTAAGCGGTTAATAAGGATTTTGTGTAAAGAAAAAGGACGGGGCGACACAGCCGTCTTATTTTTCTGTTCAAAAATTCTGAGCATCATGGTTATGTCTTTGCAGAAACGGCAGAGCGGACTGTGTTCGCCTGCATTTTTCAGGCTGACACAATCCGCTTTATTTTTTACGGATTTTACTGTTATCACAACGGAACAGGGGTGCATAAATGGAACAGACATCAAAGAAAACAATAGTTTCACTCAAGGATATTTTCATCAAATTTGACGGTGAGGTAATTCTTAACCACATCAACCTTGATATAAATGAAAAGGAATTTGTAACTATTCTCGGTCCGTCAGGCTGCGGTAAAACCACAACCCTGCGCATCATCGGCGGTTTTGTTGAACCCGACAGCGGCGATGTCATTTTCGGCGGCAAAAGAATTAACGGAACTCCTCCGAATAAAAGAAATGTAAACACGGTGTTCCAGAAATATTCTTTATTTCCCCACCTCAATGTTTTTGATAATGTGGCTTTCGGACTCAAGCTTAAAAAGATGCCGAAAGATGAAATAAAAAAGCGTGTAACCGATATGCTTGCAACCGTTGACCTCAAGGGTTATGAAAAGCGTTCTGTTGCAAAGCTTTCGGGCGGTCAGCAGCAGCGTGTTGCAATTGCAAGAGCGCTTGTGTGCGATCCCGAAATCATTCTGCTTGACGAGCCTCTCGGTGCTCTTGACCTTAAACTGCGTAAGAGTATGCAGCTTGAGCTTAAGGAGATTCAGCAGAAAACTCAGAAAACATTTATATATGTTACTCACGATCAGGAAGAGGCTCTGACCATGAGCGACCGTGTTGTTGTTATGAACAACGGTGTAATCGAGCAGATTGGTTCTCCCGAGGATATATACAACGAGCCTGTGAACGCATTTGTTGCAGACTTTATCGGTGAGGCAAATATTCTCAACGGAATTATGCTTGATGACTGCAGAATTCAAATTCTCGGCAAAGAGCTTGAATGTGTTGACAAAGGATTCGGCAGGAATACTCCTGTTGATGTTGTCATCCGTCCCGAGGATATTGAAGTTACCTCTCCCGAGGACGGTCAGCTTGTCGGAACTGTTGAGAACACAACCTTCAAGGGTGTTCACTATGAGATGAGCGTAAGATGCGGAAAGTGTGAAATTCTTATCCACTCCACCGAATCGGCTGAAATCGGAAGCAAAATCGGTATGAGGGTTATCCCGTTCAACATTCAGATTATGAACAAGCTTCTTCCGTTTTACGATAATGTTATTGAGACAACCGTTACATACTCGAATCAGAATGACAATTCCTTTGAATTTGAGCTTGAGGGCGAAACCGTTACCGTTCCCGATAAATACTATGAAGAAGGTACAAAGCTAAAAATCACTCTGCCGCCCGACGCTCTTTCGCTTGCAGGCGACGGCGTGGGCGATTTAAAGGATTTGTACATTGAATCCGTAGTTTACAAGGGTGAACACAACGAAATCATTCTTGAATCGGACGAAAGAAAGTGGCTTATGCTCAGCGATACGGACGAGCAGGTCGCAACCTATGTTCCGCTTTCATTCAACTTTTCAAAGGCTCGGTTTGAGGTAATCTCAGAGTTTTCAGAAAAGGAGGGCTGATAAATGAAATCACGCAAGCCCTCTATTCCCTACATAATCTGGATGGTTGTTTTCACAATGATTCCGATTATTATGATCGGCTTTACCGCCTTTACCGACAAGAACGGTAATTTTTCGCTTCAGGCATTTACAAATGCGTTTTACTACACAAATATTTTTGTAAAATCACTTTGGATTGCGCTTATTTCAACGGCAATCTGTCTAGTACTTTCATATCCGCTTGCATACCTTCTCACGAGAATGAAAGAATCAACCCAGAACACGCTCATTATGTTGCTTATGATTCCTATGTGGATGAACTTTCTGCTAAGAATCTACGCATGGGTAACGCTTTTGCAGGACAACGGTCCGATTGATATGATGCTTTCGCTTTTGGGTATTCATTCAACCTACATCGGCAACACGGGTGCGGTAATTCTCGGAATGGTGTATGAATATCTTCCGTTTATGGTTCTGCCGATTTACACCGTTATGAGCAAAATTGACAACGGCCTTATTGAGGCGGCGCAGGATCTCGGTTCAAACAACTTTACCGTATTCAAAAAGGTTGTCGCACCGCTCAGCGTTCCCGGAATTATTTCGGGTGTGACAATGGTATTTGTTCCGAGTGCAAGCACATTCCTGGTTGCACAGTATCTCGGCGGTCCGGACGACATTATGATTGGTGATGTCATTGAAAAAATATTCTGGACAGACCAAAACACGGGTTCGGCAATTTCATTGATATTAATGATTTTTATTTTCGTGTTCCTGATAATCATGAACTTGTTCGGTGATGAGGAGGCGATTGCATAATGAAAAAGAAAACAGGTATTCTTTCAAAAATTTACATTGCAATCCTGCTTATTTTCCTTTATTCGCCCATTGCCGTACTTATCTTCTATTCCTTCAACAACGGAAAAACTACCGTCTGGAAAGGATTTACATTCAAATGGTATATACAGCTTTTTCGTGACGACAATATTATGAACGCATTGTGGAACACTGTTATTATTGCCGTTCTTGCATCTGTTTTTGCAACAATCCTCGGAACTGCCGCCGCAATCGGCATCAGCAATTTCAAGGGCAAAAAAAGAATGCTTATTCAAAATGCGTCAAACATTCCAATCATCAGCCCTGACATAGTAATGGGTGTTTCTCTCATGCTTTTGTTTACGACTCTCGGAGTTATCTTTAACTTTGAAATGGGATTTTTCACGGTTTTAATTTCGCACATATGCTTTTGTGTTCCGTTTGTTGTGCTTAATGTTATGCCGAGAATCAAACGAATGGATCAGAGCATTTACGACGCCGCCCTTGACCTTGGCTGTAACCAATGGCAGGCATTTTACAAGGTAATTATTCACGAGCTTATGCCGGGTATTTTCTCGGGTCTGCTCATGAGTTTTACATATTCTCTTGACGATTTCATCATAACATATTTCACAAGGGGTGCAAAATTCCAGAACCTCTCTATTGAAATTTACTCGATGACTCACAGGAGAATTTCACCGAAAATCAACGCTCTTTCCGCACTGCTTTTCCTTGCTGTACTCATTGTTATGGTTATTATTAATCTGCGTGACAGACACGAAGAAAAGGTGCAGAAAAAGAGAACTTGATTTTAAAAATTTTATTAAAGGGAGATTGAGAAATGAAAAGAATCATCAGCATTGTCCTTGCATCTGCAATGACGGCAACATGTGCGGCTTGCCTTTCAGGCTGCGGCGGAGGTGCTTCGGCTGACTCAGCTGACGCAGGAGAAGTTAATGTTTACAACTGGGGCGAGTACATTTCAAACGGCGAAGATGACTCACTCGACATTATCGAGGAGTTTGAAAAACGCACCAACATCAAGGTAAACTACACAACCTATGAAACCAACGAAGAGCTTTACAATATGCTGAAAAACAGTAATGTAAGCTATGATGTCGTCATTCCGTCCGAATATATGATCAGCAGAATGATTGATGAGGATATGCTGTTGGAGCTTAACTTTGACAATATTCCTAACTACGACAATCTTATGGATCGTTTCAAAAAGCTTGCCTGCGATCCCGAAGGTAAATATACCGTATGCTACAGCTGGGGCGTAACAGGTATGGTTTATGACAAAACAAAGGTTAAAACAAAGCCCGATTCATGGGACGCACTTTGGAACAAAGACCTTTCGGGTCAGATTCTTATGTTTAACAACAGCCGTGACGCAATGGCAATTGCGATGCAGCTTGAGGGCATTAATCCTGCTAACTGCACCAAGGAAGATGTTGACAAAGCCGCCGCTAAACTTAAAGAGCAGAAGCCTCTCCTTAAAAAATATGTAATGGATCAGGTATTTACTGAAATGGAAAACAGCCAGTCGGCAATTGCTCCGTACTACGCAGGCGACATTATGACAATGATTGATAACAACGAGGATCTTGACTACGCAATGCCAAAGGACGGCTCAAACCTTTTCTATGACGCAATGTGTATTCCGAAATGCAGTAAAAACAAGGAAAATGCAGAGAAGTTCATCAACTTTATGCAGGATCCTGAAATTGCCGCCGCAAACTTTGAATATCTCAACTATGCAACACCCAATCAGGTTGCATATGACGATTACATTGATGAAGACGTAAAGAAAAACGAATTCATCTTCCCGAGTGACGAGTATCTTGACAAATGCTATGTATTTGCAAATGTTTCCGATGAGGTTTATTCCTATATGCAGGAACAGTTTGTAAAAATCCAGGCAGACTGATAAGCAATAAAATTAATCCCGAGCAAAGCTTTTAAAAGCTCTGTTCGGGATTTTAATTTTGGTGAATTTTTAAAATTAATCATCCCCCATTTATACAGCCTTTAAATTTTATGTTATCTGAAAAGTATTATTCCTTATTTTAAAAGGTTTCCGTGACAGGTTGTCATATTTGCTCTGCGAACACTCAAAATACACAGAATTAACGGGGATTTGCTCAATCTTACAAATAGATTTCAATTGCCTTGTTTTGATTGACAAATTAGGAAAAAGTAATATAATATATACTGTTAAAGAGTGCATAATACATTTTTCGATTTTATTCACTTGCAGGCGGGCGCCTGTGCATCACAAAAGAGATAGGATGGTATAATAATTGTTTACAATTTTAAAAGAACATCGTGGCTTCGGAAAGCAGATTTTGCTCCTTGCCAAAAACGAACTTATTAAAACTTACAAAGGCGCCGTAATCGGTCCTCTTTGGGCTGTTGTTAAGCCTGCGTTTACAATTTTTGTTTACTGGTTCGCTTTTTCCTGCGGTATCAAACAGCTTAAAACACTTCACCTTGACATCGGCGGAGCACAGCCTTTTTCCATTGACTTCTTTACTTTTATGTTCATCGGTATCATTCCGTGGTTCTTTATTCAGGACAGCATAACGCAGGGTGCAAAGGAACTGAGAATCAACCGTCAATTTATTACAAAGGTTAAGTTCCCCGTTTCAACAATCCTTACTTATACAGAGGTTTCAAGGCTTTTTGTTCACCTGATTCTTATGGCATTTATGTACGCATATGTACTTTTCACAATCGGACCGAGCTGGTACAATCTGCAATTTTTCCTGTACTGTCCGTTGATGTTTATCTTCTTCCTTGCACTCACATGGTCAACAGCCCCGATGTCTGCGTTCAGTAAGGACTTTGAAAGCCTGATTGTTTCCGTTATGTCAGGTATTTTCTGGTTATCGGGTATTATGTACAACTCCTACGGCTTTGATTCGCCGTTTCTCAACAAGCTTATGCTTATCAATCCGATTAACTTTTTCGTAAACGGCTACCGCAACTGTTTCCTCTACAACAGACCGTTCTATGCAAACAAAACGGAATGTCTTGTGTTTGCAATTGAATTTGTTGTAATTTTCGTCCTTGGTATTTTCAACTACAACAGACTCAGGAAAAAACTTCCTGATGTACTTTAAGGAGGTAATATTATGGCTGAAACAAAAGTATCCGATCCGATTATTACCTTTAAAAATGTCAGCAAAACCTATACACTCTACAAAGATGACAAGGCAAGATTCAAGGCTCTTTTCTTTAAACCGAGAAATGCAAAAACAAATAAGGCACTTAACAATGTTTCAATGGTAATCAATCGTGGCGAATCGGTTGGTATTGTCGGCGACAACGGTGCAGGCAAGTCAACTCTGCTCAAGATGATTACGGGCGTTGCATTTCCCGATGAAGGCGAAATCACCGTTGACGGCAAGGTTGCCGCATTGCTTGAGCTCACTGCAGGCTTTTCCATGGAAATGACAGGCAGAGAAAACATTTATCTGAAGGGTTATGTTCTCGGTCTTGAGGACAGCTACATTAAGCAGATTGAGGAAAAAATCATCGACTTTGCAGAGCTTGGAGATTACATTGACCAACCTGTAAGAACATACTCAAGCGGTATGAAAATGCGTCTTGGTTTTGCTATCAATGTCAACATTGAACCCGATGTTCTTGTTGTTGATGAGGCGCTCTCGGTCGGTGACGCAACCTTCAAAAAGAAGTGTAAAAATAAAATTAAAGAGATTATCGAAAGCGGTGTAACCGTTCTTTATGTAAGCCACAATGCCGCTTCGGTTAAAGAAATCTGCGCGCGTTCAATCTTCCTGAAAAAAGGAACTGTTATGTTTGACGGACCGACAGATGAAACCCTCAGAGTTTATGAGGAATCAAAAAAGAAAAAATAATTCCGTTTCGGAATAAAGCAAAAGCTCCACAATTGCGGAGCTTTTCTGATTTATCTGAGAGGTAAACCCATATGGACTGTACCGTAAAAGGCAATCTGTCCTCCGAAATTTTTGAGGACATTAAAAAAATTGCAGACAACAGGATAAATTTTCAACAGTTAAAAAACAAGACTGTTTTCGTGTCGGACTGTCACGGACTTATTGCATATTACATTATATGCACATTGCTTGAGGGCAATGACTTTTTTGAAAACAACACAAGGGTAATCACCCTTGCAAAAAGCCGTGAAGATGCCGAAAAGCAGTTCGGCAACCTTACTCTCCGCAAAGATTTTGTTATTGAAATCGGAGAGTCAAAGAACTTTCCGGAGATTGAAAGAGCCGACTTTGTAATATACTGCAACTGCCCGTGTGAGGTTGCAGAGGAAGATTGCAATAATCCCGAAATTGCGGATACAATCACTTCGGGCTTTGCAAATGCGCTTGAATATGCAAAAGAGTCAAATGCCGAATCGGTTCTGCTCGTATCTTCATATATGGTTTACGGGGAGGTTTTCAGCGGTAAAAATAACATTTGCGAAAACGACCTCGGCTATCTTGATCCGACAGATGCCGACAGTGCATACGCACAAAGCATGCGTTCAGCCGAAACACTTGCTGTTTGCTATGCTGAAAAGTTCGGTATGAATGTAAAAATCGCCCGTCCCTGCCCCACACTCGGAGGTGTCAGAATGAGCGATGAAAGAAAATGGGCAAAGCTGATTGTCAGTGCGGCAAAAAATCAGAGCATTATGCTTACAGATAACGGTGGCGAAAAGTTCAGCTTTTGCTATGTGACGGACACGGTTTCGGCATTGATTGATATTTTGCTTAACGGAAAAAGCGGTGAGGCATACAACATTTCAAGCGATAACGCAAATGTTACAATGCGGGAATTTGCACAGCTTGTAAAATCGGCAAATCCCGAAAAGAATCTCTCCGTAGTGTTCGTTCACAAAAAAGACGAAGAAAAACCCGAATTTTCTCCGTCATCCCCCACACCGTATGTTTTGTGCAATGATAAAATAAAATCACTCGGCTTTAGTCCGAAAACCACGCTTAAAGACGGAATAAAACGCAGTATAAGAGCAACAGAACTGCGAGCAGAATTACGAAGGATAAAGTAATGCGTATTAAAGATTTTTTAAACGAATTTGAGGCCGACAGGGCGGCATTGCCCGGAGTTGAAAAAGAAACTCTTGCAAAGCTCAGGAACAAAACAATTGTCATCTCGGGCGGTGAACTTGCAAGGTGTCTTTGCTATGCCTTTCTGTACAATAACGAGGCTAAAAGGCTCGGAATAAAAGTTATCCTTCTCGGCAAATCACGCAACGCAATGGCATCATACCACAGCGAACTCTTGTTAAGAGATGATTTTGATTTTGTCGATTATAATTCTGCATCAGAAATTTCAAGTGCCGACTATGTAATTACAACAGGAATCTGCGGTGAACATACAGACAACAACCCACAGATTATGATTGACGGCATTGCAGAGATAAATGCCTGTGCCAAAATTGCAAAAGCCACAGGCGCAAGGGTTGTCGTTGTGAACGACAGCAGAATTTACGGCAAAGTCAAACCGCACAGAGTTTATTCCGAAAACGAGTACGCAGAACTTGACGCAACCTCTCCCTCATCGCTTGCAGGTCAGCTTATGAGAACGAGAGAAACCACCTTGCACTCGGTTTTGAAGAACAGCGAATCAACCGTTACAACACTCAGAACGGGCATAATTTTGGGAGCCTCAAGCAACTTTACAAGCGTGCTTGATCCTGTTTTTGACGATATAGCCAACCGCCGTGACACAGTTGTTCCTGCAACAAGGGATCGCTACACCTTTGTTTATATCAACGATGTTTTAAAGGCGATTGTTTTCGCAATGACAAATCTTGAAGAAAACGCAGTTTATAATGTCGGCGGCAAAAACTGCAACGCATCGCTGATTATGATTGCGGCTGTTCTCAACGATATTTACGGCAGTCGCTGTACAATTGAGTCGGGCGATTTTACGGAGCTTGACGGCTGTGCAATTAATTCAAACAAGATTTCCGTAAACGAATGCACTCCCGACATAGACCTTGAAACCATGCTGAAAATCTGCATAATGGACAAGATGAAGTCCGAAAAAGTTCTGCGTATCCCCCACTCACACGAGCGCAGACTTGATTCAATTCACGAAATTCAGCTTGCATTTCTGCTTGAAACCGACAGAATTTGTCGAAAGCACAACATAAAATATTTTCTCGGCGGCGGAACACTTCTCGGTGCAATTCGTCACAAAGGATTCATTCCGTGGGATGATGATGCCGATATTATGATGTTGCGTGAAGATTTTGACCGCTTTTGCGAGATTGCGCCAAAGGAACTTCCGAGTAATATGACTTTTCAATCGTACCATACGGACAAGGCTTGTTTCTATGAATTTGCCAAGGTCAGACTTGACGACACTTTCTTTGCAACCGACTTTGCAAAAGACCATCACGCAATGCACAACGGAATTGCGTTTGATATTTTCTGTCATGATAACACAGCCAATTCAGCAATCGGACGAAAAATTCATATGGCTGTGACTCTGTTTACAAGAGCGCTGGTGTTCAATAAATGGAACAATCGCAAGGCTGAAAACGGCAGCAGAATCCAGAGCATTGTAACAAATTTCTGCAAGAAAATATTTCCTCTCAGATTCAGTATGTGGCTTGAAGTCCGTACTTTAAAATTCTTTAAAAACAAAAAGAACGCAAAATATCTCTATGACGGAATGGGCAGAAATATTTATAACGGTGCTTTTCCAAAGGAATATCTTGACGATGTTGCTTATGCCGACTTTGAGGGTTACAAGTTCCCCGTGCCAAAGAAATATGACAAGTACCTTACTTTCCTCTACGGCGACTATATGGAGCTTGCACCGCTGTCAACAAGAATGGGTTGCCACGAAATTGCCCTCTGCGACATCGGAAAATATGACGGTTTCAAAATCCGCAAACCCGATTCTGAAAAATAATCAGCGTAAAACAGACCGATAAAATAAATGTGACTTGACACTTACCTGTCGGTCTGCTATAATAATATAGCACATTTTGGGTGTTGCACAAATAATGGATGCTAAGAGTGACCAACTGCCTTCTAAGCAGTAGGTCAGGGGTAGCGTTGTGGCTATATCTCAGGTTGGCAGATATGTGATTAACTCACAACTAATTTGTACAACAAAATTAAATAAGCAGGTATGGCGGAATTGGCAGACGCGCATGGTTCAGGTCGCACCACCTCGGTGTAAATTCATTTCAGTAACTATATCCTGCAAATTGTGGATTAAGTGATATGCTCCACCTCGGTTCTCACCTCTCAACCGTGTAAAAATTCAGAGAGAAAAATTAAATATGCACCCGTGGCGGAACTGGCAGACGCGTATGGTTCAGGTCCATATTTTCGAGAGGAAGTGCAGGTTCAATTCCTGTCGGGTGCACCATTGACCTTGTAATCCATCACAATTTACAAGGTCTTTTCTTTTTTCCATAATAAATGCTTTGATTTCGTTTGTAAGATTTCAAAATTCTTTTGAGTAGTCCAACGAGTAATAATTTTATGTACGAATAGCGTAAAATACATGCAATGATAAAGTCATTTCTGGATAACAAAAAATACCCTACGGATACTATAGAATCAATAAATCGCAGACAAACGAATGCGACTTAGTTATTGAAAACAATAAACAAATCTTATTTCTTGAAATAAAAAACAGACATTTACCTGAAACATTTGAACAAGGCGATGATGTTAGTACTTTACGTTGTCTTGCTGAAGGTATGATTAAGGCCCAAATACAATGCTTGAAGCTTGAGTATTTTTAAAAAAAGAACGGAAACATTATTCTATAAGATGATAGTGATGAGGATAAACCTGTTACTTATCAATTGAACTGGAATAAAAGACGTATTATATGCATTAGCATTTGTGCTCACGAATACTTATTCTTAACAAATAAGGGTTTTAGTAAAAATTCTTAGAAAGCTTATTAGTTTCCACATACCATGCGAATGATAAAAATAAAGAGAGTGAGTTGTATAATCCGAACAAAATGAGTAACGAATTAAAAAACATAGTAAATGAAATGTTTAAATCCGATATGAATCTTAATCAAGTGTTCTTTGATACATTGTTTAGGAGTACCCAACAGTTGCATGCCATATTGAGTGTAATTAACTCGTTGGATGAGTTTATACATTATTTAACCGAACCGATATATATCATGGATGGCAGTAATGATGTATATTGTCAGTTGCTCAGAAGTATTAAAATGACAAAAATGTAAAAGGAGATAAAATATGAGTTTACAACATGGTGACAAACTATTTGTATTTTATGATAATGACAAGATACCGAAGCACGGAAGGTATTCGTATTTCGGAACTGATTTTGGAACGGTATCTGGGTTTAGTCAGTATATAGACGGTTATATATTTGCTGCGAAAGTCTTATATAGCGAATTTGTTTCTTGTGATAGCTATAGGAATGATATTCTTGATACAATCATTTATCCACTATGCTTTAATTATCGTCAAATCATTGAGCTTTATATCAAATACTTATATTTCAAATATTCTGGAACAAATGATACTGATAAAGAGAACTTCGTAAAACGTGTGAGCCATAAACTCAATAAAGCGTGGTTAGAAGTAAAACCTTATTTGCTACCGTTGCTGTCCAAAATAAATAGTTCAATAGACATTACTCTCTTTGATGAGTTTATTAATGAAGTAGATTCTTTTGATACAGATTCTTTCCGTATGCGCTATCCTATCAAAAAGGATTTAACCCCTGTACATACTTCATCAGTTAAACTTGATGTCGTAGGATTGCATTCTAAAATGATTGATTTATTTAACTTGTTTCACAGACTAGATTGTGAAATTGAAAATGTGCTTATAAATAACGATTATAATGTAGAACTGACAAACAATATAAAACGTATTTATAATAAATATAAGGACGAAATAATCGAAGTCTCAAAAAAACTAAATAAACTAGCAGATAAGGAACAAACTGAATTAAAAGAACCACAAGCACATAGTATTGCTGACTATGTTGAAAGTGATTTATTCTATAATCCTCATAATACAGAGTTTGAAGATTTGATTATGAGGTTGCCATCCGAAAATGCCTTTATTCTAGGTTTGCTGATTCAGGTTGGTAGAAATATTGCTGACGGAAATTGCAAGTTGGCGGTAAACGAGGAACGAAAAAATGATTTTAATAAACTAATGGAAATAACATTGCAACAATGTGACTCGTTTATTTCTTTAAATGGTCTTTATTCAAATAGGGATATGTGCTATTCTCTATTTGAAAAAGGATATATAGTTTCTTCTAGATGGCTGAACCTCTCTCTTGAAATAATAGAAAGTGTTAGTTGATGTATATATTTATATATAAAAATCGGCAGCGGGCAACCCATAAAATTTTGTGTAAATAATCCTTCAAGCAATAACAAAACTGTAGAATATCCGCACCACAAAAAGCCCGATTTTATCGAGCGTGCTTTTTTCCATTTTTCATTGCTTAAATCGTTGGCAGACGCACAACCTTGGGGTTGAGACTTCTTGTATATTTACTACAAATTTAATTCTGTTAAATTATGCAATTGTCATAATTTTATATTTATAAAGGTCGTGTGTCTGCAAATCATTTTACCCTTGCAATATGAGATTATGTTCCACACCGCTTTTCCCGTAAATCTCATAATGTTTTGTAAATTTGGCTTTCAGATTAATTTCTATCCTCAGCTTTTTATCACTCTCATAAATTTTGATTTCATCTACCAGCAACCGTAAATTTGCATCACTGATTGCTCCGTCCTTGATGATTTCTTCAATCAGGTCTACGGTTTTCTTCAACTCTGATTTGCGTTTCTTAATCGTTGTATTGTAGTATTTAATAGATTCAATTTCTTCTGTTATCTGCTGTATATCTTCTTCGCAAGTTTTTAGCATTTCGGTATAGATTTCTGCGTGTTCCTTATCCCTGATGCGTTCAAGAAGTATTTCTTTTTGGTCGCTCTTGCGCTGTTCAAGCCTATCTTCCAGCTTTTTCAGCTTGTTATTAACCGTGTTTTTCTTCTTCATCCACTTCTTAACATTGGTTTCAATGGACTTGTAATTATCAATTGCAGAGTCCTTGACCCCTAGAATTTCCTTGTATATCAGTTCATCAAGATCCCTTTCGTTTACTCTATGCGGACTGCAATTCTCCTTGCCGTATCGGTGATAGCCGTTGCATACATATTCTATCCTATCAGGATGTTCTCGCCATTTTCTTGTTTTGCATACAAAACACGAGCCGCAGTCACCGCACTTGATAAGTCCTGCATATCTGTGACATGGTTTATTACTTCCTGCTCTTACATTTCTTTTAACTTTATCCGAGATTAAAAATTGTACCTGCTTCCACTTATCCTCATCGATAATGGCAGGTACAATATTTTCATGTCTGTATTGTTCCTCTTCGGGAAGATTCTTTCTGATGTGATTGATTTTATTGTTGTAGGTCTTGTGATTAACCACCGTACCTATGTAAAACTCGTTTTCAAGAATTCTCTTGACACCTTTGTTATCCCATAGGTATCTTCTGCCTATCTCGGGTTTGTTGTAGCCGAGATTCTTGCCGAATAGTTTTTTCTGATAGTATGCAGGAGATTTCACACCTTCCTCATTCAAGATTTTCGCTATTGCATTGAATCCGTAACCGCTTAAATACATATCAAAAATTCTACGGACAATTTCTGCGTGTTCCTCAACTATGACTATTTCGTTGGTATTCTTATCTTTGAAATACCCCATAGGCGGTGTCAGGACAAGTCCGTCCTTTAACTTTTGATTCATGCCTGCTCTGACTTTCTTTGAGATATCACGGGCATACATATCATTGAACAGTCCTTTAAAACCGATAATCAAATCGTCCGATTCGTTTCCTGTGTCAAGATTTTCAGTTACAGAAACTACATTGATTCCATTTTCCCTTAGGTAGTCAATGAATATTGCTGTTTGAGTTTTATGTCTGCCGAGCCGTGACATATCCTTTACAAGGATTGTTTCAAAGCTTTTCTTCTCAACCTCTTCATAGATTTTATTGATGCCCTCTCGATTGAAGTGCATTCCCGAAACATTATCGTCATACGACTCTCCCACGATTTCGTGATTGTTTGCCTTAGCATATTCGACTAATATATTTCGCTGATTTGTCAACGAGTTAAGCTCGGCATCTTCATCTCTTGACAGTCTGTAATACAACCATACTTTCATTTTGATTCTCCTCTCCGTTTTATCATCTGAATGTTGTGGTCACACCACCTCAGTGCAACCACAACATATCACAACTTGTTTCTAATATCCAGCTATCAAGCTGACTTTTTATCAATAATATTTTCATCATCGGGCAACAGATTATTTTCCGAAACATAATCCTTTATTACACTTTTCAGAAAAGTATTAAATTGCTCGTCTGTGCCTGTGTAGTTGTAAAATACAGATTCAATAATTACTGGTTCTGATTTTCTGCTCATAATCCTCCTTCCTTCGACTACATTTGCATAGTCGGACTGTCATCAGGTTCTTCATATTCAATATTTTCTTCTTTTGATATTGCACTTGCAATCAATCCGGCGGTAATACCAAGTAAAGTACCAATATCACTTCCGTTTTGCTCGGCTACAATCCGCTTTCTGCGTTCTTCTTCATCTTCCGATTCATCATCAATTATCCGAGAAAGTGATTCAGCAAGAGAGTTGATACTGCCGAGGACAGCACAGTTATTGCTATCCATTTTAATGTTGTCAGCAGAGTTGACTTCTTCACTTGTGACGCTATTGCCGATTCCAACTCCCGACCTTGTCGCAAGGTATTGTTCAAAAACTCTTCTTGACTCTTCCCAGCCTGTTCGATAGTTTTCGTCATCTGAGTTTGCACCGACCTGATTTCTTTCAGAGTCTGTTCCGAAATTTTCTTCAGCTCCGCCTGACAACCCTTCGAGATCAATTCCATATTGTCTTTGTTGATTTCCAGAATTCTCTCCAGATAGTCCACCATCTGGTCGTCCGTTGAGATTTTTGAAATCATATTGTACAGCTCCGGCTGAAAGGTTATTGCCGTTCTCAACAGATTGAGTTCCTCCTCTCTGACCTGTGACGGAATCGAAATCACTTTTGTTTCTCCCGATAGTAGCTCTATCGCTGTCAGCGAGTTGCTGTTCCTCTGCTTGAGATTTTCCAAAATATTGTTCTTGCCTGTATCTGAATTCATTTTCCATACTTCCTTTCAAATATTTATCGTTGTGCAGTTTAATATCTCTGCACTTCATTTTATTCGGGCATTGATAGGTGATGTATTTCCTGCCATCAGTCCAAGTCACCGAATAACCCATAATTGACATTGCGTTTATGAAATCCTCCTTGCTTCCGCTTATGTTCATAGCTTTGTCTATGTCATTCATCAGTTTGAATTTCCAGCTCTGACCTTTGACTGCGGTGCGGTATTCTCTTGTAGAGATTTTAATACCGTTCTTGCTGTAAGCCTCAAGAGTTGAAAGGCTATGCTGTCTGCAAATTTCATCGCTCAATGCTCGTAATGATTTGAGTGTGTTTGGATTCTGACGGAGTTTTTTACCATTCTCAAAGCTGACAGAGTTGATAACAAAGTGAGAGTGGATGTGTTGTGCATCACAATGTGTTGCAACCAAAACTTCATATCCTGTCCACGCTTTCTCAGCAAACTCTAATGCAACCTCATGAGCTTTCTGCGGAGTAATATTTTCTTCGGGTGAGAAGGATTGAACATACTGGTAGAAATTCATACCGTCCGTCTTTTTATACGATTTCTTTGTTGCTAGGAATTCTGAAAAAACATTCTCACCGTCACAGTTAATTCCGCTGATAAGTCTTTGATTTAAAATTTCATCATAGACTTTCTTATCCTGACAACAGTAATCAATTACACCTTTCATCGCACTGATTGATTGTTTTGACTCACGAATATATGTCACGGTCGCCATCACTTTTCCTCCGACAGTTTTATGATTGCATCATAGATTTTTCTTTGCATAGCAATCATCTCACTAAAGTTGTAGGAATTACAAGCACCACTGTTTATCTTTCTTGTTATCTGATTAAGATTGTTTCCAATCCTTTTCAGCTCAACTAGTAACGGTTGTAAATCAATAACTTTTATTTCGGTATGCAATGAAGATTTCAAAATATATTCAGTCAATGTCAGATGAGCTTTCTTTGACTTTTTACAGATTGCAGATTTTTCAGCTTGAGTTAATCTGATACTTAAGGTTTGATTTCTATTACGATTTTCTATTTTTATGCACCTCCGTATTAATGTGGGTCCGGGCTTTGCTCGGTTTTATGCGTTCGGCGGACAGCCGGGCGCTCTGCTTGCCCCGGACAAGTCCGGGAAATGTAGTCCCAACCTCAGCTTCTAAAAATAAAGTTTCAATTTTGCCGTAAATTTGCCCAAATTTAGATTTTTACTTGCAGTCGGATACTTCCTCCACCTCTGCAAAATAATCGCACAAATCGGCTCACGTTGGCTGGCACAGCTCGTCAGGGTCGCAAGTGACGAAAGGAACGCAAGTTTTGGCGCTAATAATATTTACGTCACTTACGGCACTTGAGTCACTATCGGGCAGATAGTGAACATTTACAAATCTTTTTCCGTTACTTCTGTATGAGCTAAAGTAAATGTTATTGCTCTCTAATTCGTAACGCCATTTATTCGTCATCTGTTTTAACGCTTTTGCAGAGATTTCCTTACGGCAGAAAGAATTATATTCTTCTGTGAACTCAGAGTTTGTCCCCTTGAAAACAATCTTTTGTTTCATAAATTCAATTAACGAATTCATTTCTTCCGGCAAAAGTATTTCAGGACTTTCTACACTGTCCGAAACTAAATTCCACATATGATTGTCTTTTGAAAAGTTCAGTTCCAACTCTCTGTATTCAATATCCCTGCCCGTGCAAATCATAGTTGCGTTGTTCTGACTTCTCTTGCTCTTATCAAGAATAAATGTTGTATCAACCGCACCGCTGATTCCTGTTGTGCCTGAGATTTTATTCAGAGGATCATTGTCACCTTGCTTGCGCAGATGATGTACAAGCAGAAGAGAAATTTTCAGCTTGTCCGCTAATCTTTTCAGTTCCTCAATTTCCTGATAATCATTTGCGTAAGTAGTATCCTTATTTTTACTTCGTATCATCTGAAACGTATCTATGACAACCAGAACCGTATCTTTATGCTCTGCGACAAAACTTTCAATCTGTTCTGCAAGTCCGTCCGGCAGCGAACACGAAGATGTTGCAAAGAATACATTGTTCGGAACTTCATCTGTAATTTCATTTAGCCTTTGTTGGATTCTGCTCAAATTGTCCTCAAGACAAAGATACAAGGTAGTTCCCTTCGTAGTTTTAAAATTCCACACCTCCTCTCCTTTGGCTATGCGAACACACCAATCAAGCACTAACCACGACTTACCTATCTTCGGAGCACCGCAGAGCATTGATACTCCCTGCGGAAGCAACGAGTCAATGCAAAAGCTTATCGGCTTGATTCGCATATCCATTAATGTTTCACCGTCAACGACAGCAAGCTTTTTGTTGTTACGCACTATAACAACTCCTTCCAAAAAATATTGAAAGCTTTTTACTCTCAATGTATAAATGTCAGAAATTTTCAAAAAACCCTAAAAGTCCGTGACAACACAATTTGCTTTCCTGCATACTTGTGATTTTATTTTCAAAGTGATATAATATAAACGGAGTTGATACTATGGACTTTAAGGACAATGTACTGAAAAAGCTGAATACAACTAATATTTTTAGCGTCACATATAGAAAAGATAAGTTTGCAATCAGCGATAAAGAATATCCTATCGGTTACACAAGTTTTCTTGTAACGGACACCGACAGTCGCTTTATTGATGAAAGTATTTTTGAAGATTTAAAAAATTTCACAGAAGAATTATTAAATAAGGATTTTAACAGAACCGATTTTTTAAATTATCGTGCAAAAATAATTTCAGTTATTGATGTTTTGAGTCAATATGAAGTTTTTAAAATATTTGATATAAAGAAATGCAAAGAGGAAATAAATAAGCTTTTCGCAGAAGAAAAAATCAAGGTTTATGAAGAATATGACCGATTCACGAAAAATGAATATAGAATAAAGATTTCAGAAAAATTAGACGAGTTAATCAAAGCGTCTGTTGATTTGGAAACGGCTTTCTCAATCGGTTTCTATATCTCGTCGGCTGTAAAGGAAGTAGAATATTATTCATCAGTTGTGTTTCAGATTACAAATAAAATCGTAAAAAACACCGCGCGAACAAAAGCAGAACTCGCAGAAGCATTCAGCGATTTTATAAACGACCCGTATATGAATTTTATATTTGAAGTTAACAGCCACCCATTCGGCACGAGAGCAACAATAATCCCTGTGGTAGAGTCTGAAAACGGCACAAGTAAGATTTTTCGGAAGGTTTATTACAATAATCTGAAAGACTTTCTGATGACGGATTTATTTGAAGGCTACATTCACGGTCACTATCTTTGGAGATGCGATATCTGCGACAGATATTTCTTTATGACCACAGCACGCAATCAACTATATTGCAGCACGGTAAATAAAAAGTACGGAGTGCCTTGTTCGTACATTGCAAAACACCCGGAAGTCACAAAAAGGAAAATGAAAAAGCAGAGAAAATCCGACAGTCCGTATTATGTTCTATGGAAAAACCGTTACGATTCTATTCGCAAAAATAAAAGCCTCAGCAAATACAGTGCGGATGTATCTGCCAAGGCAAAGGAGCTTATTGATTATTATTTCAATTTGGCTAATGTTGATTTTGACTATGCCGAAAATCAATACGAGAAAGATATGGAGCTTTCAAAAATATATGAGGAGGCTATGTAAGATTAAGGAAAATAAAATGTATCAGCTTGATTACGTTCCAATCAAGCCTGCTAACTTGAATGATTATTTTGTACGCTACAAAGAAACAAAGGACGAAAAATACTTTAATGAATTTCTCTATTTTTATGAGCCTGTACTCAACAGAAATGCCCAACTGTTTATAAATAAATACAGCTTGGATAATAACAGAATTAACGACTTGAAACAAATCTTTTCATCTCTGCTGTGGAGCGAACTGCAAAGCTATAATTCGGATATACCTTTACTGCAACTGATAAAATATAAAGTTCTCAAGGCTTGGCACGAATATGTCCGTACCGTCTGCGGTAATGTACATATCGACAATAATAACCTGTATCAGAATTTAAGGAAAGTAGCATTGCTGTACTCGCAACAACCGAATGACAAACCTCTTGAAGAAGCAGTCACGGACATTGCAAATGAATTGAATATTTCAAAGAACACAGTTCGCAACTGCATTATTACTTCAACTCAGTTTAAGCAGAACAATAATCTTGATATTCACAATAAAGATAATGAAAATTATTTCAATCTTTCAATCACTGATGTTGAAATAAATACACTGTCCCCCGAAGATATATATTTCAAAAACGAACAGCAAGAAGAGTTAAAAACGGCTTTGAGCAAACTCAAGCCGCAGGATTTAAGGCTGATTGAGTTAGTCTTTGGTATCTGTCCCGACTGCCTGAAAAGCAAGGAGAAAATGACAATCCGTGAAGCGTCATTGAGAGTTGGTCTGACAGCCGAAGGTGCAGAAAAAAGATTAAAGAAAATCTTGAAACAATTAAAAGAAGATTTTCAAAAACAACTATGATATAAACCACACTCTCGATTTGTTATTTGATGCAATATTTTTAGTGTTTTGATTTTTAAATTAATTGCTACATTCCAGCTTTTATGATAGAATTTAAGTAAGATTTTGAAAATTATATAGGTGAACTTATTATGATAAAACCAAAGAAATTACAAAAGGGCGATAAAATAGCAATAGTATCCTTGTCAAGCGGTATTATGGGCGAGGATTTTTGCAGGCACGAATTAGAGATAGCATTAAACCGCTTAAGAGGTTACGATTTAATGCCTGTAGTGATGCCAAATGCTTTAAAGGGTTTTGAATATCTGAAAAATCACCCTGAAAAGCGTGCTGATGATTTGAAGTTAGCTTTTTCAGATAAAGACATAAAAGCCGTAATTTGCTCAATCGGCGGTGTGGATACATACAAGCTTACACCATATCTCATGAATGACAAAGAGTTCATAGAGAATGTTAGAAAACACCCGAAAATTTTCACTGGGTTTTCAGACACAACAATCAACCACCTGATGTTTCATAAAATCGGTATGAGTACCTTTTATGGTCCTAATATTTTATGCGATCTTGCGGAGCTTGATAATGATATGCTTCCATACACCAAAGAATACTTTGAGCTTTTCTTTAATTGCAGTGGAAGTTTTGAAATAAAGTCCTCTGATACTGTTTATTATGACAGAAAAAGCTATGGAAAAGAAGAAATTGGAAAGCCTAGAAAATCTACTAAAGAAAATTTCGGTTACGAGATTTTAAACGGTAGTGGAGTTGTAACAGGACAGTTGCTCGGCGGTTGTATTGAGAGCATTTACGAAGCCTACAACAGTTGCAGATATGCAGATGAATTTGACGTGCTAAATAAATACGATATCTTGCCAAATGTTGAGGATTGGAGAGGCAAAATTATGTTTCTTGAAACAAGTGAAGTAAAGTCTTCACCTAAAATGCTTAAAACAATGCTCGATTTCTTTATGAATAAAGGTATATTCAATCAAATCAACGGTTTGATTGTCGGCAAACCCTTCGATGAAATTTATTATGATGAATATAAGGTTGTATATAAAGAAGTGTTCAAAGGTACAAATGTTCCCGTTATGTATAATCTTAACTTTGGTCATTGTCAGCCGAGATGTATTTTACCTTATGGCATAACAGCAGAATTGAATGTTGATTATAGAACTTTAACAATACTTGAAAATACATTTAATTAGAGATTGAAATATGGATATTTGGAACAAATCATGCGAAAAAGCAAAGCAGGAGTACCATCCTGAAGATGTATCTCCGTTTGTTATGGCTCATCACGTTGTATGCGCTCTGGAAGCTGAAAACGGAGAGATATTCACAGGCTTTTGCATTGAAAGCTGCAGCGGAGTTATGAATTTATGTGCTGAGCGAGTAGCTGCACTTAATATGTATATGAACAGCTGACAGACTGTTGTAATCTGATTGCATTTATGGATAAAGCCCCATACGGCGAGGGTGACGGAATACCCTGCGGAGTATGCAGAGAGTTCTTTATGCAGCTTAACGAGAAAAATGAAGATATGGAAATAATGACTGACTTTAAAAAAGGGAGACTGTGATATTGAAAGAGATTACTCCATTTTGGTGGGGTAAGGAATGCTATAAAAATGCAAAAAAGGACAGTTGATATATGAACTTATTTGGTGGAATAATTTAAATATATATTGTTGAATGTGCATAATTACGGTGATGAAAATGATTAGAGAAATCAAAACAGACGAACTAAACAAGTTACTTGAATTATATACGCATTTGCATGAACTTGGTGTTCCTAAGCATAGTGAACATTTAGAGAAAACTTGGAATGCAATTTGCAACGATGAAAATCATCATATTATTGTTTGTGAGGTTGACGGCAAAATTGTTTCTTCCTGCGTGTGCGTTATAATTCCGAATCTTACAAGAAATATCCGACCCTATGCTTTTATAGAAAATGTGGTTACTCACGCTGATTACAGAGGAAAAGGCTACGCAACAGCGTGCCTGAATTATGCGAAAGAACTTGCACAGAAATCAGATTGCTACAAAATGATGTTACTCACATGTTCAAAGAACGATAAAACATTAAACTTCTATAAAAAAGCAGGCTACAACTCCGAGGACAAAACTGCTTTTATTCAATGGTTATAGGGAGTTATGTTATGAAAATAGAGTACAGAAAAGCTACGAATGCTGACAGTGAAGCTATCGCTTTATTAGCTGTTCAGATGTGGGCAAGCCATACAGTAGAAGATTTGTCAAATGTTTTTTCTTCATTAATGGAAAGCGATAATAATGCTTTATTCCTGTTGATTATTAACGGAACTATAGAAGGATTTGCACAATGTGGATTAAGGCACGATTATGTAGAAGGCACAAACAGCAGTCCGGTAGGATATTTAGAAGGAATTTTTGTACAAGAAGAATATCGAAAACAAGGCTATGCAAAACAGCTTTTGAACTACTGCGAGAAGTGGGCAAAGAAAAAAGGTTGCAGTGAATTTGCCAGTGACTGTGAACTCGATAATGAAATCAGTCGGCAATTTCATATAAATTTAGGCTTTGACGGAGCAAATAGAATAATCTGCTTTTCAAAGAAAATATAGTGAGGAAAACAATGAAAATACAGTATAGAAAAGCAACTTTAGAGAATTTATATGAAATAATGGAGCTTATCAAATCCGCTATAATTAATATGAATCAAGCTAAAATATATCAGTGGGATGAAATTTATCCCGATGAAGCCACTATAAAATATGATATTGAGAATAATGATTTATTCATAGGCATTGTTGACGGAAAGATTGCTGTAATTTATGTAATAAACAATTCCTGCGATAAAGAATACAATAACGGTGATTGGCAGTATCCAGATACAGAATATAGAATCATTCACAGGCTTTGCGTTCACCCTGATTTTCAAAATAATGGTATCGGCAAAATTACAATGGAATATATTGAATCCAAACTTAGCAAAGCTGGTATTGAATCTATACGACTGGATGCTTTCAACAAAAATTCTTATGCACTAAAGCTTTATAAAAACCTCGGCTACAAAATCGTAGGCTATGCCGATTGGCGTATGGGAAGATTTTATTTAATGGAGAAATTTTTAGCTGGCAACTGATTATGGACTTACGAGGAACCTTTAACAAAATGGATACAATTGCGTTTATTTTTCTATTACCTTATGAGCGAGTTTGCAGTATAATTCGTTTAGAGTATTACCATTTTGATAAATATTTTTAGCAAAACTTAGGGAGGAATTATGATTAACGCTTTAACTTACGAGGAAATGATAAAAAAGATAAATAATAATTATATTGAAAGGGGTCTAAGGAACGATTATATAGGTGTTTTTATTACGCGTCCTGATTTGGAGTCCGGAAAAAACATATTGAATAGCTTGGATTATTACCATCATTTAACCGGTAGAAATGTTAATTTTTATCTTCCGGGATTCGGCTCGTATTGGGGTGAGAATTATCCTGATAAGGAAACTGTCGCAAAAATTGATGGAACAGAATGGTACTTTAGTAACGAACAATTTGTGAAATTCACGAGAAAACTTGAAAGAAAAACAAAATGGGTTTATTCAGGGGAGAGCGAGCTAATACTATTGCCTTTAATCGACGGAAAAATAGAATTTGATAAGATTTTAATATTTTACTTAGATGATATGCTAAGAGATGGAGCAATCAAATCCGTATCCGCTTTCTTTCAACAATTATCAAGACTTTTTGAAAGTAAAAGTACATTAAGCGAAATACATGTGGCTTTACGTAAAGATAATGCTATTGAGTTAATTAAAGGAGCTATTCTAAAAAATTTACCCTACGGTATCGGAGATGTAATTACTAGAGGAAATTATTTCGTTATAATGAATTGATACGATGTTTAGAATATAAGTTGAATTTGGTGATAATATGATCAAAAACATTAAATGGATTTTCTTTGATATAGGCTCAACACTTGTTGATGAAAGTGTAGCTTTCCGAAAAAGAGTTGAAAAGACCGTAGCAAATACAAATGTTAGTTATGATGATTTTTACAGCAAAATGGTTGAGATTTCAAAATACAATCAAAATGGCTACCATAAGGCACTTGAATATTACGGCTTGACTATGGCTCCTTGGAACAGTGATGACGAATTTGTATATCCTGAAGCGGAAGAATGTTTAAGAAAGTTAAGCGAGAAATATAAAATTGGAATTATTGCCAATCAGATCTTTGGCAGTGAAGAACGGTTAGAAAAAATCGGCTTACTTAAATACATAAACCTTGTTGTAGCTTCTGCCGAGGAGGGTGTAGCAAAGCCTGATTTGCGTATCTTTGAAATTGCTCTAAGTAAAGCTGATTGCAAGGCAGAAGAAGCGGTAATGGTTGGTGACAGGCTCGATAATGATATTGTACCTGCCAATAAAATCGGAATGAAAACCGTATGGATTAAGCAAGGCTTAGGAGGACTTTCTACGCCTATGACACAAGAAGAACAACCAAACTTCACAATTAGCAACTTAAGCGAATTATGTGCATTGGAAGATATTTATGATACGAAAACCATATCCAAACGGTAAATTAAATGCGTTCAATGTAACTTATGATGACGGAGTGTTGCAGGATATCCGTTTTGTAGCATTTCTCAATTGCGGATATATGGAGAAAGAGTTATGAATTTAACAATTAGAAAAATGCATCCAAACGAATACCCTCTGCTTGGTGATTTTTTATATCAGGCAATTTATCAGCCAGACACAACAAACTTAACACCAAAATCAATTATCAATAATCCAGAGCTTCAGGTTTACATAAAGGACTTTGGAAAGCAAAAGGATGATTATTGCTTTTGTGCTGAAGTTGATAACAAAATTGTCGGAGCTGTATGGGTGCGTAATATCAATGAATACGGCAGTATTGACAATGTTACAGTTGAGTTTGCTATCTCGGTTTTTGACGAATATCAAAAAATGGGGATAGGCACTGCACTGATGAACAGAATGCTTGAACATCTGAAAGAACTGAATTATCCAAAAGCCTCTCTTGCTGTTCAAAAGGGAAACTACGCTGTCCGAATGTACCAAAAGGTCGGCTTTGAAATAGTTGACGAAAATGAGCAGGAATATATTATGATACATAGGTTAGGTAACAAAATGACAAATAAAGATATATTAGAAATCGCATTACAGCAGTCAGCGTATGACTGCAACTGCGAAACAAAAGATTTTTTAGCTGAACACAACATTGTGTCGATATCCAAAGCAAACCCCAAAGCGAGGAAATATATTCCTTTGCCGTTTGAATGTGACCTCGTTTCATACGGCAATAATATAGTTGCTCAAACGAGTGAAAGAACAAAAGCGGTTGTTACAGAATATATCAACAAATACCTTGCGTACCGTTGCTTTGAAACACCGAATATCAATGTGCTAAACGAACTGCTTGCACCGTTTAATTTGAAGGTTTGCTTTATGGCAGAGTATTTCCTGCCTGATGTCACCAAGTTGAAAGAGCTTGATTGCGGATATGAACTGCGTGTTTTGCAGAAACAGGATTTTGCAGATTTGTATTTGGAGCAGTGGAGCAACTGTCTGACATTTGACGATAGAGAAAGAGATGTTCTGGCGGTTGGTGCATATGATGACGATAAACTGATAGGGCTTGCAGGTTGTTCTGTCGATTGCGAAACGATGTACCAAATTGGCGTTGATGTACTCCCCGAATACAGACGAAAAGGTGTTGCTTCTGCCTTGACAAGCAAATTATCCCTTGAAATCTTAAAGCTCGGCAAGGTGCCTTTCTATTGCGCCGCTTGGTCTAATATCAAATCGGTACGCAATGCAATCAAAAGCGGTTTCTATCCTGCGTGGGTGGAATTAACTGCCAGAGAAATTGATTTTGTAAACAATATAAATAAGTGAATATATCAGTGATTAACAATAAGGAGAAAATTTAATGCGATACGGCTCAATTTATTTGGTAGTTAAGGATTTTAATAAATCTCTTGATTTTTATGAAAAGCTCTTGGATATGAAGGTAAGTGCGAGAAACGGAGAACGCTTTGCTGTTTTCAACAACGATGGCTTGAATATCTGCCTTTTTAACGGCTATTATGATGCCGAACATCCTGAACAAATGGAAACAATAGGCGAATCGTATCCGATATACGATGATTCATTAGCTATCGTAAACAGCGCAAACAACAGAAAAGTATTTATCAATTTAGGTGTGCCTGATTTACAGGAAGAATACGATAGAATTGTTAATTTAGAAATTGCAACCGAATTAACGCCCATAAGATATCTGAATGTATTTTCTCCTTACTGGTATTTTACATTTATGGATCCTGACGGAAACCCTATTGAGATAACAGGAGGATATCAGGAAGAAAATTGATTATTGATTTTAGGAGTGAATTTTATATGAAAAATCTCGGAACAGTAACACTTGAAACAGAAAGACTGATATTGCGTAAAACAAGGCAGAATGATGCTGAGCAGATGTTCAGAAACTGGGCAAATAATGAGAGAGTAACCAAATATATGACTTGGCCGCCTTATGAAAGCGTTGAGCAATTAGAAACTACATATCACAAATTTTTGTTGGATAATCAGGGTAAGCCTGATTTTTATGACTGGAAAATAGAGCTGAAAGATATCTGCGAGCCTATAGGTGCAATCAGCGTGGTACAACTCAGAGAGAATATCGAAGCCGCTACAATCGGATATTGTCTTGGTTATAATTGGTGGCACAAAGGCATAATGAGCGAAGCTTTTAAAGAAATAATCAGATTCTTGTTTGAAAATGTAGGCTTAAATCGTATTGAAGCATATCATGATCCTCGCAATCCACACTCAGGAGATGTAATGAAGAAACGCTGATGGGATTAAGTCCTCACTTCTTGGTAGTCGGAAGAAAATAATTATTGATATAGCAAAGGAAGATAAGTATGACTAAATGGAATCCCACACAATATGAGAGATTTATAAAAGACAGAACACAGCCTGCTATTGATTTAGCAAACAGACTTGAAACACTTAATCCAGATAACATACTTGATTTAGGTTGCGGTCCTGGAAACAGCACAAAAGTCTTGAAAGATAAATATCCAAATTCACATATAATCGGAGCTGATAACTCTGAAGATATGTTAAAAAAAGCAATGGAATTATACCCCTATATAGAGTTTATCAAACTTGATGCAAACGGTAATTTGAATGAGATAAGCGATAAGTTTGATATAGTGTTTTCAAACGCCTGCATTCAATGGCTGCCAAATCACCGAGAGCTTTTGCCAAAACTGATGACACTATTAAAGCCAAACGGTATTCTTGCAATTCAGATACCAATCCAGCGTGAGCATCCTGTTCATATAATCATAAATCAGCTTTCCGAAAATCAAAATTGGAACGGAAAAATCGTTCCAAGACAATACAACAATCTAACAACCGAAGAGTACTTTGACGTGCTTTCCCATATTTCAAGCGATTTTGAAGTATGGGAAACAACCTATTGTCACCGTATGCCAAGCTATGAGAGTATTATAGAATGGTACAAAGGTACGGGTCTAAGACCATATCTTGAACAGCTTTCAGAATCAGATGCTGATGAGTTTGTTAATGATGTATATAAAGAATTGCAACAACGGTATCAAGTGCAGAATAATGGTGAGATTCTGTTCCGTTTTCCGAGATTGTTTTTCATAGTAAAGAACAATTATTGATTTTTTGTAAGGAATTGTATTCTCGTTCATCACAAAATTTTTATAAATTATTATAACCATCCTTTATACACATTGATGTTGACGAAAATTTTTATGAAATAATTATACAAATGAACATGATATAAAGAATTTATCATAAAGGAATGAGAAAAATGTTTAATACAGATAAGCCAATTGATAACATTAGCTCTGACTTATTAAATAGAGCGTCTTTTTCAGAGCAACTCGCAAAAGCAATATTATCATACACAAATACAGATAATTTTACAATTAGTCTATGCGGCAAATGGGGATCTGGAAAGACTTCTATTCTTAATATGGTAGAAACATATATAAACACACTTACACAAAATTATAGTGAAGACGAAAAACCAATAATTGTACATTTTAATCCGTGGAATTATTCAGACCAAACTCAATTGATTACTCAGTTTTTTTCAACTATGCTTGCAGAGCTTAATGTTAATTCAAAGAGTGAAAGCCTGTATAAAGTTGGAAAAGCCTTACAAGAATATTCTACAGTTTTCGAATATGCAGAAAACATACCTGTTGCTGGAAAATATATAAAACCGATAAAGTGGATTATGGAGAAAACGGGAAAAAGGCTATCCAACGGTAATGATAACAATCTTAATAAAAAGAAAGAAGAAGTTACTAAGGCGTTAAGTCATCAAAGTCACAAATTCATCGTGATTATTGATGATATTGACAGATTAAACAATAATCAAATTAAACTGATTTTTCAGTTAGTTAATTCATTGGCTGGTTTTCCGAATCTTATTTATTTGCTTTCTTTTGACAGAGAAGTTGTTGTGAGAGCACTAAGTGAAGAGCAAAAATGCAACGGTGAAGAATACCTTGAAAAGATAATACAGGTTCCATTCAATATTCCAGAAGCAAAAGGCGATTTAGTTCAGAGTGTTTTCTTTGAAAAACTGAATAAACTCTGGTTTGGCGAAATACCCTGTTCTAATTTTGAAAAAAGTTATTGGGATAATGTTTTCAATTATTGTATATCTCCCTTTATTAAAAGCATTAGGGATGTTAACAGAATAATTAATGTCTATCAGTTTAAATATAGCCTAATGCATGATGAAACAAATTGTATTGACTTACTCGCAATTACTACGCTACAAATATGTGCCTCAAGTATTTACAACTGGATATATAAAAATACTGATAGTATTTGCGGAAGTATTTATACAAGAGGAATTTCTGGGGTTGAACAAAAAGAAGCATATAGTAAGAGATTAAAAGAATTTCAGGAAATATATGATAATCCGGAATTAATGATACAAATAGTACAGACGTTATTTCCAAAATTTTCATGGTTGACAGGAGGATATCATTACTCTGGGGATTCTGATGATGAGTTAAGAAAAAAGCAAAAGATTGCCTGTCGTACCCGTGCTGGTTTATATTTTAATTTATCGTTAGATGATGTAGCTATTTCAAAACAAGAAATACTAGAATCCATAAACGATTTTGATAGAGGAGAACTAAATAATTATTTTAATAAACTAATAAAAAACGATAAAATGCTTGAATATTCAAGAGAATTGCTCTCATATGTTCCTGATATACCAGAAAATAGAAAATCAATATTTTTAAATGAACTCATTATAGCATTAACAATACCCTCAAATCATAAATCAAGAGGAATATTTAATCCTGCTCCGAGTACATTTATAGCTAATTGCATATGGAAAATAATGAAAACATATTCTCAAGATGAAGCTGAACAAAGAATCATAGAGTTAATCAACTCTTATTCATCGGACGAATTATCAATTGTAGTTGATTTAGTACTTCAAATAGAATATTCTTATGGACGAATAGGTAAAGATATTGATTATAACTATAGAATAATTTCAGAAGAACAGCTAAGTAATTTGGAAAGAATAATAATAGATAAACTAATAGAATCTTCTAAAACTCTAAATCTATTTGACTTAACATATTTTTATCCTACATACATCTTATGGCGTAATATTGATAAGAATTCATTAGACATTTATGTTGAAAAAGAACTTAGGATACCTTCTAATATTCCAAAATATCTTAAAATAACGGCAAATCATTGGAGTTCGGGACAAGGTAATGGATGGAGCTTTCAAAAAGATAGTTTTGAAGGCGTTTTAAGCGACGAAGATGCCTATAATAGCATTGTATCACTCAAATCTACTCAAGTATTTTCAGAACTAGATGATAATGCAAAGAAATTGGCTATCGCATATTGTTTGTGGTATGAAAGAAAAGATGAAAAACTGAATAGAGTTGACGAAGATGAAGTAAATAAATATCTTAGTGAATGGAAATATGAAACACGATGAATTCCGTTTTTGTTAATAAAAGTAAGATATTCAACTAACATAAAGTTAGTCAGAAGATTGTAGTCAAAACGTTATTATGATATAGTGTATGAATTAAAAGTGGAACATAAATATTCTTACACCGAAGTGGTGTAATCATCAGGTCCATGTGAAAGCAATTTCATGCAGGTTCAAGTCCTGTTACCTGCACCATAGCTTTTTACCCCGGTAAATACGATATTTACTGGGGTTTTGCTATACTTAAATCACTCTAAAACACGGAAAAATACATATCGTAGCTAACACACAGCTAACAAGTAGCTAACAAATCTACAAATGACAAAACTCCCCTCACTCGCTTTTTACGGCGGATGAGGGGATTTTTTTTGCAATCATGTGTTTGTCAAGACATTAAGAATGTCCTTTAGGTTTTAATTAGCCGAGTGCCTTCTTTGCATTTGCAATTTTTTTGTCTTTAGACCAATTGCAATCATTTATGAGATGATAAATTGCATTGATTGTCTTTTCTCCGACAATGCCGTCAACTGTAATTTTAGCTGCTTTCTGTGCTTCTTTGACGGCTTTAAGCGTGCCACTGCCAAAACCAGCCGAATTATCAACTTTAGTCTTGATAATTTTCATGTTGTAGAGTGTAATCAACTGCTTCTTAAACGCAAGTGTTGCTGTATTGTGTGCGCCGTATTTAATCATTTCCTCATTCTCCTTATTTGATGTTTTACCGCCGAGTTGTGCGGTTACTTCGTCTGCAAGATTGCCGAGCCTGTTATAGAGCCAGTCACCAGGGCAAGATTTATTTGCAAACCACCTATGTACAGTCAAGACCATTTCGCCCGACTTCGGCGAATAATTTAAAGTCTTGTCCTCGTTACCAAACCAAAGCAGTTTAGTCTTGCCGTTACGCTTGCAAATGTCAACGCAAAGTGCAATAAGTTTGTTGTACACTTTACTGTTCATGGTGTACGGAGCTACTGTGTCGCTTGCACATTCGATTGTAACTGCACGCTGGTCATTTGCGTTTGATGAACTACACCAAGAGCGGTTGCTCTCATCGACACAGAGCAACACTCTGCCGTCATAGCCGATTCCGTAGTTACAGCTTGCCTCACAGGCTGTATTCATAAAGATGTTGCCGAGGGTTTCGACACTGCACTGACCTACAACACAGTGCGGAGTAATGCGGTCAATACTGTGTGTGCGTTTACCACTGTGGTTTGGGCTTAATTTTGTGTAATTAACAAGTTTTGAATTACTCATAATTATTCCTCACTTTCGTCTGTTTTTGTTTCGACAGTAGTCTTTAATCTCTTAACGATTGATACCAAAAATTTCGGCAATGGAATACCGATTTCCGAGAGGTTTTCTAAAATTGAAATCAACTCGTTGATGATAAACCAAATCGTAACAATCATGCCGATGCAGTAGTTAATCCGCAGGTCGATTCCGCAGTTGACAAGTGCCGAGCTGATGAGATAGTCGGCAACAATACCGACCGCTACGGCTACGATATAGCCTACCTTTTTGATAATGCCTGTTACCCCGACACGGCTGTTAAGCGTGTGACTGATGTATGCCTGTGCCATTCCTGTGATATAGTCGATAATCATTACCGCAATCATCACCGCAAACGGCACAAGTAAGATGTTAAGATATGCGACAATAGCACCGCATACCGTGGCAAATAGTGCCTGTAAAATGTTTTCTTTCATTGCTTACACCTCGCTTTCTGTCGGCTCATCAACGGTTGGATTGTCGCCCCACACCGCCATGACAGCGTTATAGTATTCATCCGACAGCACCGTTTTAAGCTGTTCTCTGCCCGTCTTGCTGTTCATGTATGCGTTGCGGATGTTTCCGCCGACCTGCATTTCTTCACCGTTAAAGGTCAAAAACTGCTGTCTGAGTACCGACACGCTGTCCTTTGTGAGCATATCGAGTGTGATTTTTTCTTTAAGTTCCATTATTTTTACCTCCGTTATTTAATTTTGTACAAGCAAATCACATTAATTTGCTCGCCGTCTGCAAATGTGTAAGCCGTCTTATCCTGAGTCGAAAACTGTAGCCAAGTGTTATTTTTCGGAATGGCAAATTTAAAGAGCTTGCCAAGGTTTGAAATACCAACACAAAAAACATTGTCCTCGGAAATACATTTGTACGGCAAATCAATCAGCGGACACATGCTATTGCCGCCAAGAGATACTGCGTTCATTTTGACCGTTGCACTGACGATTACGATGTCACCAATCGTCTTATATGTACAGTTTGCACTTTTGATTTTATCGGTGACGGTTGAATACGGTGTGAGTGTTGATGTACCACTTTCAATATTTGACGAATCGTATTTAGTTGCCAAGGCGGTTTTATCGGCTTTAACAAGTAGAGCGCTGTAAACCGCTCCGCTTGTGAGATAACACGGGCTGTTATTTTTTGGTTCGCTGTCGAACGGCATTGAATCGAGCTTTCGGGCAAGTTTTTTATCTGTTCCTTCTCGTGTATATGCGTCTGAAATGCCGTACCCTGCGAGAGTATTGGCTTTATCAGCTTTTTTTGCAAGATTTGTGTCGACTGTATCAAGCCTTGCCCCAAGTGAATTAGAACCACCTCTTGCCGTGGCTATTTCGGTTTCAAGTGCAATTGCCCCGTCTGTTGCCCGTTCAATCCCCTCGTCCATATGGTTGAGGTTGTCGGCATTGAGGGGCGGAGCAGAGCCGTTCACAAAGACAATTTTATTGTATTTGTTCATTTTCTTTTACTTCCTTTCCTAATCGTTTTTCGCCCTTTGATGTGAGGGCAGTTATAAATCCGTCCATTTTCTTATTGAACACAAATGTTTCGATTGTCGGCAAATCTTCAAACGGAGTTTTAATTGTGTACTTATCGCCTGCCTCAAGCCACCAATACGAAAACAGCTTAATTTTTGTCGGGCGGTATTTATATACATCACCAAAAAAATTAACAGAATTATATTTTGTGCCGATATCACTTGCTGTTGTTCTGCACCTCATCAAAATGTTATCGGAAACATACCACGAAAAATCGTTACTGTTGCCATACAAAAACGCTTTTTTATCAGCAAACTTAGCACTGTACATACGGATAGGCTCAAGTTCGTAATCTTCAAAGGATAAATCTTTGTACGAATCGATTGTTTCAACGGAAGATTGAGAATACAGCCTTTTAAAACGCATTTTTCCGTCGGCATCTATAACGGCAAAGCTCAAAGTTAACTCTGCATAAGCTTGGATTAAATCTGACAAGGTAATGTCCTTTATAACCTTTTCCACGCAGGTATCATCAAATTTCAGTGGTACACTAAAGACAGATAAGCTCGGCGGTGAAACCCCTGTAATTGCATAATCTTTGGCAAATTCTGCGATTATTGAATAAAAGCTCTTAAAATTATCGTCTTTTTGATAGTGCGCATAACCATAAGCAAAACTGCCGTCCTCGTTCTCTTTGCCTGCAAACCACAAAGACATATCCACCTTTGACATATCATAAAAAGCGTCATAGGCTGTGATTTTGACGATGTTACGCTGTTTTTTATCTCTTTGAGCCGACTGAATTTTACCGTAGAAAACAGGACATTCAACCGTTCCTGTTTCGGCAGGACAAATAAGAGTATTTGACGGGTACAAATCATCTGACGGATACAACTCTGATTCAAGATATGTTGCCATTATGATGACCTGTACTGTCTTTCCTATCAAAGCCGAGCAATCATAATCAATGAGTTTCACGCTCATTTCAGAGGCTATGCAACCGCCGAATTTCAATTCTTTTTCAACAATTTCATTTTCAAGCGAAAAACTGTCAAGCACGATACTTTCACCTGTTATATCCTCAAAACTGCCGTCGGGGGAATGCAGGGCAACGGTGTTGTAAAGTGTGTTTGTTTTCAGCTTATCAGCAATTTCTTTAGATACAAGCATTTTTAAGAATCACCCCTTAATACTCAATCAGCTCAACCGTAATCGGCTGATAGGTTATATCACTTTTTTCGGCATTCATTACGGTATATTCAATATCAGGAATATAAAAATAAGAGGTGTAATAGCTGTTCGTTTCATCGTTCCAATAAGTTACCCTGCACTTCCTCTGTAACTTATTCGCCATTGAGAGGTTGATAATCGACTGAAAATCAATCTTTTCGTCAAGATGAAGAATGTGAGTTGAAAACGAAATTTTTGTTTTGTAATTTGGCAGCGTTGCCCTTTGAAGCGTACCGTTCTGATCTCGTTCCGCAGAAGTTTCAAGTCGCTGATTCGGAGTTGATGAAAATGCGGTAATGTACTTATTCGGCATTATGTTGTTACCGAATTTAAGCAAATAGCCGTTATAATTTGACATATCATCCCCCCCTTTATGCAAATGCGGATTTACCGTTGTGTCTGCGTCTGTAAAGCTCATCCTGTCTTATCATTTCTTCAAAAAGCGTTGAACCCTCAAGCTCGGCAGTAAACGAATAAGTGTTGCCACCGTTATTGCGAAAGATAATGAACATTTCATAAATGCGTTTAAGCAGGTCAAGAATTTGTGTGAGAATCACTGTATCCTGACCGCCCGAATTGTCGAGCATACCCTGTAACTTGTTAAGAGGAGAAATAACCTCAGGGTTACCGCTGTTAGCACCTGCGTTATCGCCGACAACCGCAAGTGTCGGAGCTTTAACAATACCGCCTTTTGCAAATTTTCGTGCCGGTGATTCCGTGGGCTCTTCAAATCTCGGAATGAGAGGCGGATTTTCAGGCATTGAAAAACTCCAATCCTGTCCAAAAGCCGCTCCGATAATACCGGCTATTCCGCCGATTGAATTAACAACGCCAGAAACAAAGTTATAAATACCCGTCCACAACGCATTTATGCCGTCAATGATTGCGTTTATAATGAACTTAAACACGGCGCAAATGCCGTCCCAAATGCCTTTGAAGAAGTCATAGATACCCTGCCATGCTTTTTTCCAATCGCCTGAGAAAACACCTGTAATGAAGTCAATTAGACCGCCGAATGTTTTCTGTATAGAGGTAACCAACCCACCGATAAATGTAAACACATTATCAAACACTCTTTTTACGGCATTGAAAACATTCTGAAATATAGGTCCCCAAAAGCTGACAAGCCAGTTTACAAACGGTGACAGGAAGTTATTCCACACGGTTGAAACACAGTCTGCAACCTTGCCGAAGAAGTTTATTGCACCCTCAAAAACAGGCTTCAGCCAGTTTTCCCAAGCTGATTTTACGATTGCTACGATAAAATCCCACGCAGGCTTAATCCATTGATTGTAAACATTCATCAGGGTTGTGCCGATGTTGGTAAACATATTGCAGATATTCTGAAAAATCTGCTGTCCGTTGCCGTTCCACCATTCGCTGATAATTGTTCCGATATCTCCGAAAATCTGACCGATAAAGTCAAACACATCTGCAAACTGCAATTGTAAATTTTCAAGAAATTCTGTGATTGTTGCACCGTCATTTTCAGTCCATTCAACAAGGCTTTCGGTTGCGATTGAAAACGCACCCGAAACAACTTCGCCGACTGAACCCGCAAAGGTTGTAAGACCGCTTAAAAGATTGGAAATTGATTCTTCCATTTGAGGGCGAACATTGTCAATTGCATTGCCTGCAAGTGTACCGAAATTATCAAAAAAGATTGAAAGATTGTTATAGCCGTTTGTAAGATTGTTGCCTATGGTGTCTATAAAGCCGATAATCTTTTCCCTGTCTTTTGAAATCCACTTAGCAACACCGCCTGAAATGGTCTGAAACGACTTTCCGCCGATTGTCGCAACCGCTCCGAATGCAGAGCCGATTGCCCCGAGTTTTGCAGAACCGACCTTTTGCATTGTGCCGAATGCCTTTTGAACTATGGGAACAGCATTATCAAAAACGGTCTTGCAGTTCTTGCCTATAGCTGACCAATCAACCTTGTTAATACCTTTCTGTACATTCTCGACAAAGCCTTTGAATCCGCTTTTTTCGTATAGATTTTTGAATGCCCCCGAAAGGTTTTTGCTTGTGTCCTTGACAACATTCTTTGCAACAGCTCCGCCTGATGAACCGCCTGAAGAGCTTTTTGATGAGGAGGTGTCTGACTTTGAAGATGAGCTGTCAGAGCTTGAAAGCACATTCAGCTTATCAAAGCCCGCAACACTTCTCTTTGCTTTTTCGGAACTTTTCTGAACATTATCAAGTGACTTTGAACTGTCATCTGCCGTATCCGTAAGGCTTTTGGCAGAATCGGACGCAGATTTGATATTGCTTGCGGTGTTGTTGCCTGTATCCCAGCCGAATACCTTTGAAAGCGATCCAACCGCGCCTTTGGCATATTCCGTTAAAGTTGCAAGTGCGGAACTCAACCGCTTTACAACCTGAGTTGCCACCTGAAGAATAGGCTGACCGACTACGGCAAGGAGCTGTTTCCAACTTTCTCTGAGGTTGCCCGTTACATTCTCCCAACCGTCTGCTTCACGGCTTGCCTGTCCCATAGCACCCGAAAGCTGATTGGCGTCCTTGACCATTTGCAAAAGCGTGAGCTGTTTCTGCGATTCCGACAAATCCATAAATGACTTGCCATACAGCTTATTAGCCGCCGCATTTCGTGTGGTTTCAGTACAGGACAAACCGAGTGCGGCATCATTTTCAAAGTTGCCTTTCAAGAACGATTTCAGGCTTTCTGCGGTGTCTTCAAGCGAACGGTCGTAATATGCGGCACTGTCGGCTGTTACCTGTAAAGCCTCCTGCATCATACCCAAAGCACTTGAACTGTCCATACCCGTAGTTTTTGCAAAGGCATAAATGCTTGTGCCGACGCCCTGCAATCGGGTTTCAAGAATACCGCTCTGATTGGCAACGCTCTGAATGGCTGATTCTGCCTGTGACTGCATTGTGCCGAATGTCTGCTCAAACTGCGAATTTGCCGCATTGACTTCCGCAGCCGATTCAATGCACTGCTGACCGAACTCCTTGATTTTTGCAACAGAAAAAGCGGCAACCACAGCCATTCCTATTTTCTTAAACGAAGATGAAACCGAATTGCTTAACTGCTCACCGCTGCCTTTGATGTTTGAAAACTCTTTCTCGGTTTTCTGAGAAACGCCCTCCGAAACCTTTGAAAAGGACTGTTTCATATCCGTGCTTACATTTTCAAAATCTTTTGAAAGACTTGAAAATGCCGAATCAAACTTTTTTGTAATTGAATCGGAAATCTTATGCAATGTTTTGGAAATATCATCACCCGTAAGCCTGACATCAAGCTCAATTTCACCCGCCTTTGTCGCCATATTCACCACTTCCTTTCATTTTAGATTTTTTAAAAACAGGCATAAAAACAGCGCACACCGCTATGATGTACGCTTAAAAATTTTGCAAAAGAACAGCCACCCCGTTTGGAGTGGCTTTTTGTTTACAAGCTTGCAAAAAAGTTTTGAAATTCTGCAAGAACGGTGTTCATATCTTCGTCTGAATAGTGCTTTACATTCCTTGACCGCCATTTGTTGCGGATTTTATGCTGTGACGAAGTAAAGTTTTTCAAGACCTCTTTGTCGGATTCAAGGCGAATTTGAACCGTTCTTACAAGCGGTGTTTCGGGTCCTAAGCCTTGCAGAAGTGAGCAGAACTCATTCCAACTCATTTTAGCAAAGTCCTTTGAATAAATGCTGACCCCGTACTCCGAGCGAAAGCTCGACACGATTAAATCAAAGTCATCAATCAGGTCGTAGCCGGGGTCTGAGCTTCCCCCTCGTCAGTCAAATCGCCCTGTACAATTTTGGCAGATTCGCTGATAAGGGTGCTGAAATCGTGAATATTCAGCTGTAGCTTTTCAATCTTTTCCCTTTCGGATTCATCAAAAAGAAGATGATACATTTTGATAACATCTTTGTTCTTGCTGTTGCCGTCCTCAAAAATTGCCGCAAGTTTGAGAATTGAAACTGCGTCATTGTTGATTGCAAGGTCAACATTTTTAACTCTGACGCTCGGCTTTTCCTCAAAATTAAGTTTGTCTGTAATATCAATTAACTTTGACATAATCGTTCATTCCTTTCGTTTTTTAAGCGGCTGCTGTATATACGGGTTTACCGTTTGACATAACTTCAAATTCAAGCGGAGCAACACCCGTACTTGCGCCTGCACCGTTTGATGTAACGGATACAACTGCATTTTTAAAGATGACGGTTGCACCGTTGGGGAAGGTCCACATAAACGAAACTTCTGTCTTTCTGCTGTTTTCAAATGCAAGGGCGGCAATCTGGTCATTGCCTGCGTCACCGATTGTACGCTTGCCCTTTACCGAAATTGTGATTGACTTTGCTGTCATAAGCCTTGACTTCCAGCCCTCGTTTTCAAAGGCTGTCCATTCCTCGACACCGTTGTCAAATGCAACAGAAAATTCTTCGCAGTTAGCAATATTTGTCGTGGCGGATTCTGTTCCTGCCTTGCCAACCGCAAACTGATTTTCATAGCACGGGAATACTCCCGATTCAACTTTTGCCATAAAATTACTTCCTTTCGTAATAAAATTTAACTTCAATGACCTGCTCATACACACCCTTGTCGTCTGTTCCCACATCAACGGGTTCTTCCGTGAGCAGTTCGATTATATAGATTTTGTGTTCCTTAATTTCAACATTTTTAATGCCGTAAAGCGTTTCGTAAAGTCTGCGTGCAAACTCCTCGGTTTCTCTTGCGTTGTCGGTGTAATGGATAAGCAAAGACACGCTTATTGTATCGTAGGTACTTTCACCGCCGATTGCCCTTGTGGGTGTTCCCGACTGCTTTAATGAATACACACCGATGGACCTGTCCTGCTTATTGTCAAGCTTGCCGATGTAATAATGCTCGGCTGAGGTAACGCTTTTGAGCCAATCTCTGATGTCCGATAAGTAAATCAAAGTCCTGCTTCCTTTCTGTATAATCTCACAAATGCCCGACTGCAAAAATTCTGCCGTGTACCGCCCTCAAGCCACGGTGAGAACCATTTACCGCCGGCGGCAATGTTTTCCTTACGGCTGAAATTATACTCGGGATGAAAATACAACCGTCTTGCATACGGAGTATCTGACACAATTTTAACTATCCCCTTTGCACTTTGTGAATAATCAACAGCGGTACTATCGTCTTGAAGTATGCTTGTATCAAACGGCATTACCTGCTTGTTTTTCACCCGTGTAAGAAGTGCGTCACCTGTCTGTTCAAGAGCCTGTTGCTTTGCCCTATCAAGCTGTTTTACAACAGGCATATTGAGTTTGATTTTTGATGATACCGAAAATCCCATTAAATCACATCCAATTCCGTAAAATTAACTTTGCCGTCGGGGTTGCGGTGTTTTGTACCCTGTACGATGTTTCGTTTTACGCCGTCAAGGATTACAAAGCCACCGCTTAAAGTGGGGCTGTCGGGAGCAATGTCGCCGTCAAAAAGCAAGACAGCCGACACCTGAACAATTTTCTGCTCTTTGGTATAGACCGTCTTTGCCTTTGACTGCACATTGCATACAGCATTGCCTCCGCAGCGGAGATTTGACGGATAAAGATTTTCGGAGGGATACAGATTTTTGCATTCAAACACCCTCACCGTAGATTGTGACCTCGACAGGAGTTTTGCAGAACTGCTTTTTTACAAGTGACGGAAATTTCACGGTTTTCACGCACCTTTCAGATTGCAGGATAACAAAGTCCTGTTGATTTTAGCAACGCATAGAGGTCGGCAGGAATTGCCACTCCGCTGATGCACATTAAATTCCAGCTTGCGCCAAATTCCATTGATGTGCCGTTGATTGAATAGCTTTTCAGGTAGGAAGAAATCATATCGGCATTTTCTTCTTCAAAAGCAGTAAGTCTGCTATGCACTCTGCCGATGATTCTCTTCTGCATTTCCGAAAGTTTTTCAAAATCAATGCGGTTAAAAGTCAGAACATCAATGTGTTCGGCAGAGATAATGCTGTTTTCATCTCCGCCCTGATGTTCAATGTAATCCGCAAACATAGATTTACTCCTTTGTGTCTGATTTGATATTCTCTTTAAGTTTTTTGTTTTCGGCTTTGAGCTTTAAATTTTCTTTCTTCAAAGTATTGTAATCATCAACAGAAATTTTCTTGCCTAATCCATATTCTTTGATTTTGCCGTTGTCATCCTGAATATCATAACCACGGGATACATAAGTCTTAGCTTCCTCGTCTGTGTTGACTGTATATGACTTATTGTCTTTGATTGCTTTCATTTTTTCTCACCTCGCTTTAAGCCTCGGCATGAATGATTACGCCCTGCTTCATAAGTTCGTCAATGGCAAAAGTACCATTAACTTTTCTGTTCTGATATATATAATTATCAGCTGTTCGGCTGTCAGAACCCGGAGTATAGACATTGATATATGAATACTTAACTCTTGACACCTGTGCTTCCGGGTCAATAAGAATATAGTCAATCTGCTTAGCTGAGCTGTCAGCAACACAACCGTTTGTAAAATCAAACAAAGACTTCATTCTTGAGCTTGGCACTTCTACAATCTTATCAATATCATCAACGGAACGAACACGGCGGTCAATGCCCTTTGCGGAACTGATTTCAAGTGTTCTCTGAATACCCTCTGCATTCTTCAAAAGCTTTTTGTACTGTGGTGTCGCATAAAGAATAACCCTGTCGAGCGGTACACCTGCTTCGGCAAAAGCCTCAAGGTTATCGTCAAAATCTGCAAGCACATTCGCCGCAGTTAATGCAGTAGTTTTTACTGTCGCACCAACTCGCTTAGCTTCTGTATAAAGCTTGCTGTAAGTATAACAGTCGAGTTCAGGTATAGCCTGTGTTTTTTCAAAGCGTGTCTGAATATTTGCGATAGTTACTACCATATTTGTTTCGTCAACATCAATAGGGTCGATAGCAAACTCAATATCTCTGTCGTGGTCAAGGGTTTTGGTTTCGTAACCGTTTGAATATGTACCCGAATTAAAACCGCCTGCACCTCGTGTATGGTCTTTATAACCGCTGACCGAGAGTTTCGGGATTTTAATATCCTTACCGTTGATAATCTGAATGTCAGAGTTTGAGTGGTAAAGGTCATCACAAGTAAGGGCTTGACCGTACAATTCTCTTAAAACATTACTGAAAATAGTTGCGTATTCTAATACTGCCATAATTATTTACCTCTTTTCTTACTTTTTAGATTTGATGCCGAAAATTCCTCTTAAGGCATCTTCTGTTAAATTTTTGTCGCTGTTGCCGTCACCGCCGATTTTCTTAACTCCTGTGCCGTTCTCGGCAGGTTTGCCCTTGAGTGCGGGGATATCGTCAAGCACCTTTTTAACAGCCTCTGTCAGCTTTTCCGCATTGACCTTGCCGTCTGTCACAGCCTTTGAAAAGTCTGCAATTTTAAGCACATACGGAACTGTTGCAATGTCAACGCCCTGTTTTACGGCTTCGAGGGTTGCCGATTGGTTGACTTCTGCCGTGAGCTTTGCGTTGTTTGCAGATTCAACTTCCGACTGCATTTTTGCAAAGTCGGGAGTGTTCTCGGCTTTCTGCTTTTTAAAAGCACCGATAGCCTCTTTCATCTCATCGGCTGACAATCCCTGCTCCTTAAAATATGACTTCAAAACGGTGTCCTCTGTCACGCTCTGTTTGCCTGTAATAAGGCTTGCGAGCTTGTCGTAATCAAAGGCAGGAGCGTTTCCCTGCGGTGTTCCCTGCGGTGCAGGTGTCGGTTCATTGGGGGTTGGTGTTGGATTTGGTTCTGCCATTTTTTCATATCCTTTCAGTTTTTCGGGTGTCTCCCGTAATCAGTTTATAGAGTGTCTCTCTGTTTCAGTTTTGCACGGTGTCTCCCGTAGTTTAATGTCTTCGGACAATAAAAAAGCACCTTACATATTCGTAAAGTGCTTAATCCGCTTTTTCTGTTTTTTCTGTTTTAACTGCTTTGGCTCTCGGCTTTTTGGGAGCGTCAGACTTGACCTCTTCTGCAAAACCGCCGTCAATGAGTTCCTTTGCTCTCTGCTCGGAACATTCAAAAACTTCATTCACAGGTCGGGTTACATAGCCGTTCTGCCTGTCATTAAATGCTGTTGTTACTCTGATTTTCATTCTGTCACCACCTTTTCAATATTTTAAACTGGTCGATTTCGACCGGTTTAAATGCAATAAAAAAGCACTCTGATTTCTCAAAGTGCTGATTTGATGTGTTAAATTTTGTTACGGCAAGTTGCAGGCAAGTTAAATAATGCCGTAAACAAGCCGTTTTCCTTACTCTGAACATATTCTCGGCAAGTTAAACAACAAAACCGCCCTTTTTACGGAGCGGTTAGATTATGCCACTATCTTTTAGATATTGCATTTTTTGTTTCTCTCTAAGCTTACTGTAAAGTGCTTCAGCATCTTTAGCTTCTTGTGGAGCATCTTCACGCAAAGTGACATTTAAACCATTTGTTACAAGGTACGGCTTAAACGCATTCCATAGAGATTTTTGTTCTTCAGTTTGTATCAATCTCATACTATCATCACCCTAAAAGTTTGCTGACTCTGTACTCGTTATACACTTCATCCATAGCTTTATCTTTTAAGCATTCAAAAGCATACTCACTTATATCCTCTATATTATAACCGTTATTTATCAATTTTTCAACCTTTGGAGCATAAATTTTATTAAGGTAATCGCAATATTCAAAATAATCGTTAATACCTCCGAATTTTGCTCTGTAATTTTTAGCGTCTTGCCAATGAATCAGTTCGTGCAGAATTGTACTCAATCCGTCTTGCGGACAAGCCAAGTTTTCTTGTAAGCCTGACAAATCACTTGTTGAAAAGTATGCTGAATTGACATTTAGAACATTCTGCATTGGCATATATGAAGCAATAGCATTTACTCGCATTTCTTCGGGAGTGACAATACAAATTTCAGGCTTTCCGCTTGTTTTAACCTCTCCAAGCATATCAAACGCTTTTCTCACTTGCATATCAAAATTATGAAGTTCTTTTCGTTTTAGCTTTACCTTATCTGAAATATAAACATTGTCACACAATGTATTTGCCTTGCGGGTATCAATTGTAATTGTTTTGCCCTCAATTTTGCGTTCAAAAGTTTTTGATATATCTTCCTTAAAAACAGGTCTGTAATATTTTTGTTCATCAGTCTTCAAAGAAAATTGTTTCACCTTTTCTTCAAGCGTATTCGCCCTATCGTGCCACTCATCGGCTCGGGTTTGGGCAATGCGTTTATTGTCCTCATCAAGGCTGTATTCGGCACGGCGGTCAAAGCGTTCTGCCTGTCGCTGTGCATACTGCTGTTTTTCCTCAATTCCTCGCTGACGGTCAAGCTCTTTGATTTCATCTTCAGACAACGGTGCGTCCAAATCATCAAGTTCGGGATAATATGTACTTGTGCTGTCCTTACATCTCGGATGAAACAAACCGTTCTTGATTGCGGTTGAGAGAAGCGGATAGTTTCCGTCTGACTTTTTGCCGTTTGAATAAACATCGTCAATAAACACCTTGCCGATATATTTTGCACAATCAGGGCAACCGCCCTGTCTTGAGTTCACAACAACGAGGGATACTCCCCATTCGGCTCGCTTTTCGCCCTCACCACGCAGATAGGCTCTTTTGTTGGCTGTTTTAACCGCCATATCTGCATAATCCGAGAGCGTGTGCCTTGCACCGTTTTTGTATTCCACACAATTAAGACCTGCGTTGAGCATATCTTTGCAGGCGATATCAACGGCTTTTTCGTATGTAACCGCACCCGTGTTCATTGCAACCTGTGCGTTAAAAATCGCCTTGCGGTACTTGTCGTTGCTCATACGCAAAACTGCCGTTTCTGCCCTTTTTAAATCGTCTGTGGTCGATTTTATGAGTGCGTCAAGTTTACGGTCATTCACCTTAAAAAACTCGGCTGTGCTGTGTGCTGACGGCTTTTTCGGGGCTTTGAAACCGTCCTTGACAGCTTCAAGAATTTCTGCCTCCTGACTTGCATTTCCGTCAGCTTTGGCGGTGCGAATCATCTCTTCAACCTTGCCGTTAATGGTTTTGAAACGCTTGCCAAATTTCTTTGCGTTGTGCTTACGGTACTCTTCAAGACTTTTGAGCTGTTCAGCCTGCCATTGTGTCCAGTTGTAACCCTCTTTGGTTTCTTCGGCTCTGTGACGGCTGAAATTTCTCATCATGCTGTCAATCAGTTCATCTTCGATTTTTTCAAAGGCTTCTCTGATATTGTAATCACTCATTGTTTACCTGTGTATCATTCTGTTCGGGATTGCTTTCGGTTTTTTCTGCATTATTTTCCGCATTTTCTTCATCATCTGCGTTATTGTCAGGTTCTTCTGTGTCGGTAAGGTCCACATCGTCAAGCTCCGATTTTTCTTCTTCGCCTGCAATGCCCTGTTCTTCCTTAATTCTCTGCACCTCTTCGGCTTTCCAATCCTCCGACTTGCTGTCGCCGTAAAGCTCGTCAACCGAGGTTTCAACTGACATCAAACCGCCCTGTCTTGCTTTTGACACAGTTTCAACCTGACTTTCAAAGCTCGGATTTGCATATTCGCCGAAGTTTACGGATACTTCCAAGCCCTCAACAATACCCTTGCCGTTAAGTTCACCGTCTGCATTGAGTACAACTGCAACAAGGCTTTGAAGTGCGTTCTGCGTAATTTTCACAAGGTTCTGCCTTGTGTAAAGGGTTGTCTTTTCCTTTTCGCGCTGAGCGTCTGCATTATCAAGCTTCTTCGTATCAATGCCGAGAGTTGACGGCGATATAATGCCCTGTAAGCAGAGGTCGAGGGCAGTAATGTATGAACTCAAATAGCTTTCGTGCTGAATCTGCGGACTTTCGGTGTAAATCCTGTTGCCGTTGCCGTTTTCAGACATATCGTTGCCCACGGTAATAAATCGGTTGTCAAACGGATTTGGCGATATCGGCTGACAGGTTTCAGGATTTCTCGGAACAAGGCAACCAGGCACATACTGCTTTGTTCGGCAGGCTCTGAGTGCGTCCATCCACTGTGACCACACTTCATCAAGGCTGTCGAAAGCGTCTGTTTTTATGCCGATAATGCCCGCACCTCTGCCCTTGTGGCACGATTTGCCGTAAAGGACAGGTACAGCCCACATATATGATTCGTCAAATGTAACGCCCTTTGAATCAATCCACGAAAGAGCGTCAACCGTGTGCAGGTCAATCTCTTTACCGTTGTCATCATACAAAGCATAGTGAATATAGCCGTAACCGTATGTTTCTTCAAAACGGTAACGGCGGTGTTTTTGCGTGTAATCGGTGTAAAACTTAACCTCTCGGATTCTGCCACGCACATATGTAAAGTCGATGTTTTCGGCAGGATACCATTCAACAATCGGAACATCTGATACAGCCGTGTCAAAGCTGACCTTAAAAGCACCGTCACCGACAACACATAGGTCACGGAGCATTTGCTTAACCGTGTCGGACAATTTGTTCTGCTTTTCAATGTCTTCCCAACGCTCTGCATAAGCGGTTGAATTTTTACTTGTAACATCTGTGCCGTTGTAGTCGGCAATTACGATATTCACAAGCGTTTCGCAGATGAGTGCCGGCAAGCCCGTGTGTATTTTACGGATTTCAAGCCCCTTTGTGCTTTTTGCCGCCCAAAACATAGTTTTGTTTGTATCAATCTGCCTGTACAGCTCCGCAAGCTGTCTGCTGTTGCCCCAATACCAAATGCGATTGATAAAGCACTCGGTCAGATGATTACTTGTTTCGGTAACGGTAATTGTTTTGTCGCTTGCAGGAGTAATCTGCAAAAAGTTTTTAATTCCCAATCTGATAGATTCAGCCATTCTGTTAATCAGCCCCATTTATTTCACTTCCAATAATATTTTTAAACGGCAGCCACGCATATTGACCGCTGTTAATGCAATGGTCGTGACCGTCCTCGGGTGTGTTGTCTTTATCCTCTCGCCAGCTGTAAATTTCAAACTCGGCAATCGTGTTTTTACAATGTTCAAGCACAAAATAACAGTCGGTGGCAAGCCAGCCGAGTACAAGATTGATTCGGTCGATAATCTTCGTTTTCTTCCATGCATTTGCAAAGTCATAGACACAGCCGTGCTGTCGCTTATACTTTTGAAATTCGGTAATAGTCGCTTGGTCGGCGCTGTCAATAAAAGCCGTGCGTGCAAAGCCCCATTCATCACGGTTGCGGTCAAGAAAATCAATAAAATTCTTCACCGTGTCACTCGGGGCAATAGGTGTTTGCATTTCAGCGTTGTTATAAACTCTTTCATCAAGCTGAACACACTTGCCGTGATTGGTAATGCCGTAAAATGTCATTGCGATAGTGTCAGGCGACTTCTGCGAATAGGCGGTATCAAGACCTGCGGTGAACTGAACAAAGTGTTCCGACTTGCGGTTACAGTTCAAAAACTTTCCTGCCCACTCTTTTGATTTGATATGTCTTGCCCTCTCAAAATTCGGGAACACAAGGCCTGTTGCTCTGCCTCGCAAACCTAAAATTTTATTTTTATAGAGCTTTGTACCTTTCGGTGCAGAGTTCTTTTTCTTTTCAATCTGTTCGGGTGTAAGACTTAAATTGTCGGCAAAAGAAAAGAACCAATACCGCCAATTCGGTACAGGTTCTTCGGTAAGCTCCGCCGTAATCTCGGGAGGAACATCGTTTTCATATTTTTTAAAAGGACGGGAGCGATTGACAAACTCCTTATACACAGGCAGGCTCGGATCATCGGGATTCAGCGTTGCAAGCATATAGTCATTACGGGTTGACATCTCTCGGATAAACTCGATATCGGCGGTGTTGATTTCGTCAATATAAACGCACCCAAACTGCGCACCGAGAACCATTTCCCATTTATCCCGACTGCTGTAACCGAGAATATAGATAATTTTGTCCTCAAACTTGATATGCGGCAGCTTGTAAGCCTTGTCGCCGTTACCACAATAGACAGCGTTACGGTGCAGGTCGAGAATACCGTTATCCTGCTGAATAATGGTTTCTTCGGCTTTACCAGTTGTCTTGGCGGCAATTGCGTGAAGCTTCTTCGGCGACTGCGACACCATTCGCATAAACTTAACGCCTGCTCCGACTGTTGTTTTTCCTGAGGCTGTAGTGCCTTCAAGAAATTCAGCCGACACATTTGTTGTGTTGATAAAGTCGATATACTTTTGTGACAACGGGAATTTGTTACTCACTCAGTCCCTCACCACCCAACTGTCTGAACACATCGGATAGCTTTTCGGACTGCTCAACCTTTGCGTCAACCTTAACGGTGTATTCGCCCGTCATCTTGTTGAGCGTGTCAATCGCCCTGATTCTGTCGGAGGTGTCCTGCCCGTCATTCCTTGCAATGTCGGACAAAGCAACCTGTCTGTCCTTTGCACTCATAATGCGCTCATCTTTGAGCTTATCGGAAAGCTCCTTGATGTATTTTGAAACTCTCACATTCTCTAACAATTTGCAGGCATTGGCATTTGCGTAATTCTCGGAATATCCCGCCATAATGGCACTCTGAACGGTGTTACCGCTCTGCGCATAATATTCCGCAAACTTCCTCTGTCTTGCATTTAATTTGTCTTTCACGGTATCACCTCTCTTTGTCTGAAAATTCTAAAAATAAGCAAAAGAAAAGAGAGTACTAAATGCACTCTCAATTAATCAGTATTAAGCGTTAAATCATTAATTCTGTCATTCAATTCTGCCAGTGTATTTCTTAATATCAAACAGTCTTTAGGCGTAAGTAATTTATTGTCCTTATTGTTAATCAATAAACTATTAACTCTCAACAATTTTTGATAACAGGAAATAAGTAAATCAAGATTATTGGGATTGTTTCTCAATGCATATCGACATTCCATAAGCAAGCTTGCAAATTCACGATTATTAAGGTCAACATTTAATTCGTCACTAACATTTGGCGTATTAGAAAACATTCTTATTGAATCTTCAATAGCATCTAACTTTGAATATATTGATTTCATCATAAATCTATCGAAAACGACCTCATCAACTTTGGAATTATCTACAGTTGCATTTTCTAAATTTGCTATACTCATTAACGAAAATGAACCATTTTCATAAGTTTCCTTTATCGCATTAGCAATATCATCTTTTGCCTTAATAACATTTTCATACAACCTATCTCTCTTATAAAAAACAGTATTTATTCCTGCTACATCAAAAATTTTATCAGTAGCATCGTCCTGTATCAAAACTACTTTTTTACCATAGGCTTGTCGAATTCCTAATTCATACATAACATTCGGATTTCTTGAACTTAAATCGCAAATTGCCATATCACATTCAACTAAATTTTTCAAAATTTTTTGCATTATCGAATCACATATTTGATTGCTATCTGCTCTTATAGGTTCAAATCCTGCTTCTTTGACAGCAGGAACAATTATCTGTTCGTATATTTTGTCAAAATGACCTGCAGGGTATTTCGGCTGATCTGATATAGGCATTATAACAAAACAGGTTTTTGCCTTACTTTCTTCGCTCATATGTAGCTCTCCTTAGTTATTATATACCACTAATCTATCATATTATTTGACACAATTCAACGAATTTTACATTTTTCTGTAAACCGCACAATTAAGAAAGTAATAATTTGTATAAAATAACCACACACAACACAAAACCGCCCTCAAACGAGAGCGGTCTGTGCAATTTTTATCTTAGGAGAGTTTCACATATGTCCTGTTTGTCAAACTTTCATAATACCATTATACGCAGGGTAAGGGTGACATTCAATGACATTTTAAAATAATTTTACGAAAAATCGAACTTTTTTCGGAATGCCTGTAACGCTTCGCCGTGCAACCTCAGGGTATGCCTTACGCTCATTTCCATACACTCTGCAATATCTTCCCACCGATGACAATTTATGTAATACTCGGTCAAAATCGCAATGTAACGGTAATCATCAAGTGCGTTGATTTTACTGCGAATTTCAGTTTTCAACCGTACAAGATTGTCAATCTCCCGATTGATTTCAGCCTGTAGGTCTGCAATCCTGTCAACAATCCGCATAGGGTCATTAACTCCCGATGTCTTAACAGGTTCGTTTTGCTTAACCGATACCTGTGCAATATTCAGCCTAAGTTTCGACAGCTCGTGTTCTTTCGTTCTGATCAGCTTATCCGAAACCCTGACCGAATATAAATAATCTTTAACCGTCAATCCGCATCACGCTCCTCCTCGTCAAGCATACCAAGTTTCTGTGCCAACGCAATAACAGCGTTTACAATCAAATACAAATCCTTGCCTTTAATATCGCACATACGATAGCTGACCTTGATAGTTTCTTCTTCGTTGTCGATTTCATCAAAACCAACAACTACACCTTTATTTAAGGTTTCTATTTCGCCGTTATCGTAATTAACGGTAATATTTTTAATGTCTCTCATTCTTCTACCTCACTTTCAAGCCAATGTTTTGTGCAGTCAATACAGCTGTTATTGAATCGCTTTTCCATAGGACAACCGACATACGGAGTTCCGTACGGGCAACTGAAAAAGTCTATACAACTTCGAGCCATTTCATCAATACTCATTGATTTAATCCTTTCAAAATTTGTCATTCTTAACTTTTCATTGCAGCTGATTTTCTGGATATGCGACACTCTAAATACAGTATTTTTAACTACTTCATTATTCTCATCAATACAAAAATAAAAATTTAACGGCACTGATAAATTAGGATTGTCCGCAAAAGCTTTTTCGCCAGTTTGGTGTAATATGCCTGCGTATATCGCTCCATCATACAGAGTAATTGTTACATCCTTACCTAAATACTTTTCAAATTCAGTTCTTGTCATTATTTTCACTCCTTATCCATCTTTGCACCGCAACTCTGACAGGACTTGATTTTTAGTTCAGATATTTTCATCATATGTCTCTTCCTCCTATTCTTGTTTTGTACAGCTTACAGCATGATATCCGCTAAGTCTAAGTATATCGCAAAGGTTTTCAGGTCTTATACATCCAGAACTTTCTACATAGTTCTCTATTTCATTTGTTTCATTATTAATTAGTTTATAATAATATTTCATTAAATATCACCCACCTTTTTCAGCAATAAGATGTAAGCCTTTGTAACAATCATCACATAGCTGTATTTTAATTTTTCTCTTACTTTTGACAGGAGTTCTAATCCGAGTAAAGTATTCAATATCAACCCTTAGTAGGCTGATTCCAGCATTCAGCACAGTAATTGTCTGTTCCGTCGCAATCTTCTATCTTGTTCAGCCCTAACACATGCGGACATATCCATTTAGGCAATCCTTTATTGTTAAGCTCTATTTTTGGAAAATGCTTTAGCAATTCGGACAAATAAGTTTTCTGTGGACGCTCGTCGCTCCACCTCTGTACAGCCTTAACCGCCTTTTCGGGATAATACATTTCAAATTCTGGACACGGTAAACCTTCACCGTTGTTTTTACTTGATAAAGGACAGTTGCCACATTTAATTTCACACAGTCCGTTCTTTGTTCTTTTTGTCATCTTCAACTTTTCGTTGAAGTAGTTTGTAGTTTTCGTACAATCAATCATTTTCTTCGTCTCCTTCAAAATTAACAACTTTTCCATTGTCGGTGTAGTCCCGCTTATCAAATTCAAGTTTCAGCTTGTCGATAACCACATGGTCGATATGCTCCCAAAACACTTCGTCAGTATCGGAGTGTTCAATTATCTCGGTCATCGACTTCAAAGCCTTTGCACATCTATCACGACCAAAGCCGAAATCCTTATGCAAGGCAAATACAATCGTCTTGAAAATTCGCCTTGTCAGGTCATTGATTTCTTTGTCCTTGACTTTCTGGTATTCCCTGTCGGCAAGGCGGTTAATCTCCGCCATAGCCTCTCTTTTCAGCTTTACGGGTATTCTCGCTTTCAATGCTTTCTCTCCTTTCAAATTCACAGACAAAGCCTGTGCTTACGGGCTTGCAAAACCTACAGTGCTTACAGCAGTAAACGCAGATGTACAAACCTTTTTCAGAGTACGGGCATTTCCGTATACTACACGGATGATATTCGTGTTTACACTTTCGACAAACCTGCAATTTCATAATCAATCACCCAATTGCAGATATTTTTCAATTGTCTGCTTTGCTGATGTACTGCCATAACATACCTTTACGGCGTATCCGCACCGTGAAAGATTCTGCAACCATTTATCCTGATGTTCAGAAGTCTTATTGTTGCCGACTTTAAGCTCAATATATAAGCCGTGATATTTACCTTTTGGCACAGCAAGGCATAAATCTGGAACACCTGCCCTAACTCCTTGCCTTTTAAGATGTGCGGCTTCGGCTTTATCTCTTCTGCCACCATTTGGAACAGCGTACAGCATTGAAAGTTCAGGATGTATTTTCATTTGCACACATTTATCCACCCATTTAATGAGTTTACATTGCTCCTGTGCTTCAGACATCATTTTCATTTCCTCTCGTAAAACGGTAATTCTTATTTTTATCGGCTTTAATAAAAATTTTCGGATTAGCCATTTCTGAAATTCTACTGCCTAAAGCCTCATCAATCTGCGAAATCTGTTCAAGTGATAATTCAGATGTTATGATAGTCGGCAATCCTTCATTGTATCTGTAATTGATAATCTTAAATGTAGCATTGACATCAGCTGTTGAGACAAAATCGCCCCTGCGAGTTTTAAAGAAATCATCAATGTAAAGAATTTCCGCTTGCTTATATGAATTTATGAGAGCTTCATACACCTCTAAATTACTCGATGCCTGCTTGATTTTGGTAATATCATCCTGCCAAAGCATATATTTAGGTGCTTTGCCTTTTTTGAGTAATGCTCCGACAATAGCCGTACATATATGTGTCTTTCCACAACCGGGCTGACCGCCGAAGAAGAACCAATCAGAGCATTTGTCAATGTACTCATATGCTTTATCTTTCACATATTTCTGCCAATCTGAGGTTGTCTTGTAACTTTCAAAAGTATATCGTTTAAGAAGTTTTTGAAGACCGCTGTTCTGCATTCTGTGAAGTTCATCTCGAATTTTCATACAATCACATTTGCAAGCAACCACATCATATGTAACCTGCCCGAAAGGCGTTTCGCCTGCCTTTACACGGTAAATATAGCCTCGGTTCATACATTTCTCGCACTCATAGCCAATGAGCTTACCGGGTGTTGAGTTAAACACTTTTGCTTCTTGTTCGGCTTTTTCTCTCGGAGTGAGTTCTTTAGAAGACTTTCTCGCCCGTTGGATAATTTCCTCCGCTCGCTGTGGTGACATTATTCTTGACATTATCGCTTGGATTGAATCCATATCCTACACCTCCTCTGTCTTGGACCTTATTAAGCCATTTAGTAATGAAACCTTTAATGCCGGTTCTTGTTTTTCTCCTGCTCGGATTAGCTTCGAGCCACCCCAACATCGAACGCAATTGTTGTTCTACATCAACAGCAGGATACAAAATTTTGTAGTGCTGAACATCAGATTTTGAAACTGGATAATTACTCTTATCGTTCAAAGGTAATGTAATAAAAATATTTTCACCGGCGGTGTCGGCTGCATTTGCAGACGGCATCGCATAATAATTATTTCTATTTACTTTACTTTCCTTTACTTTACTTTTCTTTGTGTCGTTCTCGGAGAGATTATGTTCATTCTCGGAGAGATTATGCTCATTTTCAGGTATAACTATATAAGCCTTTGTTTCTTCCGTTTTCAAAAGCCAATATAATCTATTTATTGTGCGACCTCGCACGGAGCGTTTTTCGATAGCGTACATATATCGTTCTTGCATCATTTTGTTGGTCAGTATGCTCTCCCTATCAAACAGCCCGTTATCAAACAGCCCAATTCGTAAGCAAAGCTTAACTACCTGATTTACCGTATCTGATTTAATTCCACCGCTCATTCGTTTCGCTATCGTGGCAGCACTGGTTTCTTCTAGCCACTCATAATAGTAACCATTTGTTGCATAAGCTTTGGTACAAATCCAAAAAAATACTCCAAAGCCGTCCCAACCCTGTGCATCAATAAGCACATCAAATCTCTCATCATCATCGAACAAGTGAACATCCCAAGCCGCAAAGTCAAGCCCTCGCTTTGGTTGTCCAGCCATTCACTGTATCACCTCTTTCTTTTTGTATTAAGTTTCAGCTTTGTACAAAGATATTCATCAAGCTCTATACCGTAGATTTTGTACTTATCAAACAGCTCTTTTTCGTGCCGATGTGCTTCATCGTGGTGCTTTCTGCAAAGGCATATAGCTTTTAATCCTATATGTACAATCTGTTCCCTATCTCGCCCCATACCAATTCTGTCAACATGATGAACTTCACCTGGTGCATTGCATATTGCACACTTACGATTTTCAAGACAACTGTACAAGTATCTGCCTATATCATCTGTAACATTAAGCAGAGTATCTCTTGTTCCGATATTTTGGTAGAAACAAAAATCTATCAGATAGCTTATGAAATCTCTTGCTACGCTTTTTTCGCAATCAGACAGCGAAAAGTATTCAATGCCAAATTCACCGCAAAAATTAAACTTGAAATATTCTTTAATCCATTCGGGATTATCTCCGCACCAAAATGCTATATCTCTGATGATTGCGTATATTTTTCTTCGCTGTTCGGCAGAAATCGTGCGTCCGTCAACAATTCTGAGTTCAATTTCATGTACTTGTTTCTGTGCAAGTTCTCTGCCGATACGCTCATGCGGTCTTACTATTAAGTTATATCCGTCATAAGATACTATGTTCGCTGATGTAATCATACTAAGTCCTCATGTTGGTGCATATAAACGAAGAAACTGTTATTACCCATATTTTGATACAACCATTCATCGCACTTTTCTTTGCTCAAATGTGTACGAAGAACTCTATCTTCGTACACATATTGACCTTTCAATCGTTTATCTTTTATTCGATTAAGTAATTCTGTTTTTGAGTAGTTAGCTTCTACAAGATACAAATCGTAGTTCTTAGCTGTTATATGAGCGATTTCCGATGTATCAGTTGCGTATATAACTTTATATATCCCCTGTTGAGTGTTGAAGTGTAACTTCCAGCCGATATTAGGAACATCATGCCGAAGTGGTACTGCTGAAAAAGTAATATTGCTGATTGAGTACCATTTATCCTGAGCGACTATGAAAGAATTGTATTGAAAGGAGGTATCACCTAATAAAAAAAGCTTTTTGCAAAGATAATTGGGGTAAATTATCCGAATACAAGGGTGTTCGGACAGCAGTCGCTTTAGAGTAGCAACATTACAATGGTCTCCGTGTTGATGAGTTAAAAAAACATATTTAACTCGGTCAACCACTTCACACTCAACAAGTTTGTTGAACGGCACTCCGCAGTCAATCAAGACCTGACCGTCAAGAAAGACTGCGTTGCCATTAGAGCCTGTGCTTATTATCTCTAAATCAATCATTTCATTCTGCAAGATCATCAATAGAGAACTGTTCTTCATCCGGTTCAGATGAAGATGAATTGTAAATTTCAGGTGTTTCAGCAGGAACTTCTGCATCAATCATGGTATCGGTGTCATAATCGGGAGTTCCGTCAGCATTGATAATATGATTATCAGCTTCATATGCTGTCTGCATTTCAACACTCATAATACCCCATTTGCTTATAAGCTGTCTGAGCATTGTCTTTTTTGCCATAGCATCAAAATCCTTTGCCCAAAAAGTGTAACTTGTACCCTTATTGACATCGCTTGCATATCCGGCTGAATACTTCATAGCGTGCTGTTTCATCTTATCCTTACTCCAGTAAAGAGCTTTCTCAAAGCCGTTTACATAGCGAAAATAAGCATAATATCCGATTGTTTCAGCTGTTTCACGCTCTGTTTCATCTTCAATCATTTTGATTGTAATTTCTTCTGTGAGCGGATCCCAATTAAGAAGTTCTCTCTCTTTGATTTCCACCACATTAAGTCTTTTATACTGTCCTGAACGGATAGCAAGCTGAATATAGCCACGATAGCCAAGAACAAATGTAGCTGTTGTACGCTTATTCTTTCTGTCCTTAAACGGGACCATATAATACTGACCGAGCTGTGGTGACGGAGGAAGTCCGAGAGAGTGACCGCAAAGAGCCGCCGAAAGAATTGTAGCTGCATCGCATTCTTCGAGTGCAGGATTTGTACTCACCACAGATGTGATAGCCGCCGTAAATTTCTGAATTTCCTTCGGGTCTTTCATTGAGTTTGAAAGACTTTTCTGAAAAGCCTGTGTCTGGAGCATTGACGAAAACTTCGGCTTTCTCTGCTGAATCTGATTGTTTTGATTATTATAATTACTCATAGCGCAATCCCCTTTCGTTGATTAACTGCTTAACAGTGAGTGCAAAATCTTTAAGCTGTGATTTTGTACCGTAAACCTTGAATGACAATGACAGAACTTTTTCATCTTGCTGTGGCTGTTCTGATATTTCTTCAACCGGAGGAGCAACTTCTTCAGGCACATTTGCAACAAACGGTTCATATTCGTGAAGAGTGTTGCTCACAGCCTGCTCGGCTTTTTCACGCTCTGCTCTTTCGGCTTCTGCCCTTGCTTTTTCTTCTTCAATAGCCTTGTACCTCTCTGTTACGGAAGTTATTGCAACCGATACATTCAAAGACCGCTTATACTCGTACAGGATTTCGTCCTTGTGCTCCTGCGTTGCGATAAGCTTTAAGTCATCCATAACCTTGTCCAAAAAGGTCTTAATGGTTTCTTTTAGCTTTTTGAGAGATACGCTCATGGTTATATTCAGATTAACCTGCTCATATGTTACGAAGTCAATACCGAGTGATTTCTTATATTCTTCAAAATAACTCATAGACTTTTCGTATTTAATCCTTTTTAATTCCTGCTCGGTAGCGTTAATTTTGCCCTTGAGCGCCGAATCTGCCTTTTTGTACGGATTTGTTACACAATCCTTATAAACTGTTTCAAAAGCCTCATAAGGTGTTATTATTTCCGATTTAACCGCTTTTCGGCGAGTTTCAAATTCCGCAAATTCCTTATTGAGCGATGAACGCAACTTCTTGATTTCCTTGTAGTTTTCGTCTGTACATATCATTTCGCAGGCAGTGTTTACCTTTTTCTCAATTTCAGATTTAACCAGCTTGAGATTCTCGATGATGACAGGAATCTGAGCTACCTGAATTAAATCGGTTGAATCAGGTTCTGCATCATTAACTGTTGACAGATTTTTTACTTCTTCCATATCAGCAGTTTCAAGCAAATTAACGGGTTCTGTAATTTTGGTCATTTTATGTTACCTCCTTAATCTATTGACCATTCTTCCTCGGTAATGCCGTGAAAAAGTTCGGCACATTCACGAGAACAGAAAATATCATCATTTGTATCTCTGAAATATGTATAATCATATCTGAGTTCTGCGTTGCACGCTCTGCAATGCCCCATTACCAGTACTTGCGGTGCGTTTGGGCACATCGGATTACACGGAGTGCTTCTGCATACTTCGCACATTTTAATATCTCCTAACTATTGATTTTTCGATTCAATATGATATAATGAGCTTGTTTAAATTTCTTTTTGTTTAATCCCGTGTTGCTGTTCCTAAGCAATGCGGGATTTCTCTTTGCCTGCAAGTTGCATTTCAAACAACGCCTTTGATACTCTTTCAGCTCTGAGTTCTTCCCTGATAAGCTGTTCAAGGTAATAATCCTCAAGGCGTTCACCGTTTGCATCACCAAATCGGCTGATAATAACCGCCAACTTGTTCTTAGCGTGTGCCTTAGCAATTTCAAACTCAGATTCAGTGCATATGTATCCGTTTGAGGATATAAAATCAGTGTAATTCAAAATATTTTCCCACCTTTATATTTGATAAACATTTTGCTAAGGTCCGCAAAATGTTCTTTTCATCAAACAACCTTGTAGTCGTTGGCATTTTCAACCCCCACACATTCAAAATTGAATGCTTCGGATTCAGGCGTTTCAAGGGCTTTGAGCTTGCGTTTTAGCTCTCGGTTTTCGAGACGATAACCGCTTGACGCTGTTTTTTCGAGTGCAAGGTCCGTTCTTGCGTTTCTCAGTTCAATGCTGAGATGTCTGTTCTCTGCTCTGAGGTTTTCAATATCTTTGAGCAGTTTTCTTTTTGTCGGGTAATTTCTTAACCGCATTTGTTACACTCCTTTCAACGGGTTTGAACCGAGAATATAATTGAGAAACGGTATTCTCGGAATACGGATAGATGTGCCGACTACAATTACATTGAAGCCCAATTTTTCGGGTTCGTCCTTTGCCTGTTCACGCAACTTTTGCGGAGCAACTCCAATAGCCTTTGCAGCATCTTCCGAAAGCAGATAGAAATCACTGCTATCCATAATTTCTTTGATTTTTTTGTTCATCTGAACTGTGTCCATACTTTCGCCTCCTATTTTTCGTTGGTAATTTTGTCTGAAACGATTTCGACTGATTCAACATCAGCTACGCTGAGTGCCAGCTTGAGCAGTACAACCTCGCCGACCGTTCGTGTTATCTGATAGCTTGTAACATACGGAATTTCTGTTCCGTCAATTTCAAGAAGGAACTTATCCTTTGTGTCAATAAGTTTAAGTTTTGCCATTTTCTCACCTGCTTTTCGATATTTTATTGCTTTACACGACCTTAAATGTTATGATTAACTATGAAAGGAGGCATAATATGAATGATATTTTATCGTGGTTGACTTTAATAATATCCGCAGTTTCAACCTTATGCACTTTGGTTCTGTCTTGGATATTATTTAAAAAGGAACAGAACAAAACCTATCTGAAAGAACGATATGAATTAGTGATTTTCCCCATATTCAACCTGCTTGAAGAACATTTGTACAAAAAGGAAATTACTTTTGAAATTAAACAAGCCGTTGAAAAATGCGAAGATATTATTGCCGATAATAAACTTATCGCTGGCGGAAAACTCAGCTATGTATTTTCTCTTCCATTAGATAAAATTAACTTTCAAAGCATTTCAAAATTAGTCGACAAAGAATATGACGATTGTTGTTCTGCTTTAGGAATTCCTTTAAGACCGTTAGATAAAAAGATGTATACATACAAAACACGAAACATAAAAGTTTTGATATTAGGAATTACTAAATATTCAATGCCATTTATTGCAATTTCACTATTATCAGCAATTTTGATTGCATTATTTGAATACTTCTTTCTTAAAGGATAACCTCTGCTTTGATAAGCATTGCTGTAATCAGCAGAAATAAGATAATTGCGTTGAGAATAAACACTACAAACATTAAAAACTTGTTCAATTTTCATTCTCCTTTGCCCACTTAATCAGATCCATAATTTGAGCGTCGTGCTTATCAAGGTAGCTGTCTATTGTTTTATACAAATGGGCGGCTACTATTTTTATTGCTAATACTGCTGAAACAAAAGCTGTGCAAAGCATTAGCAGTCCTAAAATTATTATTACTTCCGTCTTTCTTCACCTCTTTTCAGCTAAGTCCGTTTAATGGGACTGCGATTGTGGTATTATTGATTGTATTGCAAATATCTTTTGCGAATGTTATAATCGAGCAAAGGAGCTGATTATATGTGGGTAATAATTAGTGGTATTTTAGGCATTGCAGGCTTTTTAATATCTTTAATAAACCTGATTAACTATTTTGTTTCGCACAAAGTGAATTTGGAAATCACAATGCTTGAATACGCATACAAATTAGGCGTGCAGGGAAAGAAAAGACTTTTCATTCATTATAAACTTAACAATAAATCGCAACTGCCTATTTCTGTTACCGACATTCAATTAGTTCTGAACGGCATAGAGTACACCGAAGATTACAACACCCACGAAGTTAATTCTTATCATCACAAGGCAAAAGGTGTTGATGAGTATGTTCCGACATACAATGAACATCTGCCTATCAATCTTGAGTGCCTACATTCTCATTCGGGTTACCTCGTTTTTGTAATTCCTGAAGATAATTCTCCAAATCTCGATAAAGGTCTGACTTTTCAAATTCGCACCAATCGGAATAAGGAAGTACAAAAGAAAGTGTCATTGAATGAGGTGGTAACGCTCCGCTCCACTCTACCTTATCAAAAGTATAAAAATCTTTTTCTAAAGGATAAGGCGGAACATAAGGTGCACTGACAGTCTTGTTGACTGTTGGTGCTTTTTCTATGTTGAATAAATTATTAAAAAATCCCATTTTCTCACCCCCTTAATATAATAGTTGCATTTATGCGACAAACTGACTAAAAAAAATAGCCTGTGCCTCATCACCTGTTAATCCGAGAATTTGTGTGATAGCGTCTGCCTGCTTAATGGTAAAATCCTCACCACCGTTAGAAAGTTTACGATACATCGTACTTTTGTCGATACCGATACTTTCAGCAACCTTTTCAGGGGTTAATCTTTTCTCCTTGATAGCCCCTTTCAGCTTATCAACATTAGTCAATTTTATCACCTCCAGTTTTTATTGTGTTGCATTTCTGCGACAACTATATGATACCACCCTTGTAAGTTATTGTCAATATATTTTTCGCATTTTTGCAAAATTATTTTTATTTTTTCAAAAAGTAGTTGCATTTTTGCAACCGTTATGTTATAATACTGTACAGTAAAGGAACGGTGGCGGCTGTTTCGACTCCCTTGAGAAAGGGGGTGATTGCGTGGAATACATAGCTGTGATAGTAATTTTCACATTTTTTATTGTGTTCACCATAAAGAAATAACCGCCCTGTACTGCAATACAAGACGGTTATAAAAAATAATTAGTTTTTGAATAGCGGAACAGCTAAAGCCGTTCCCTTACTACCATTATAATACAACTTATTTTGCATTATGTCAATAACAATATATTGAAAAAAGGTGTTACTTATGACAATCGGCGAACGCATTAAAAAATTGCGAGAAGAAAAAAATATAACTGTTGATAAACTTGCCGAGCTGATAGGAAAGAACAGAGCTACAATATACAGATATGAAAGCAGCGAGATTGAAAAGTTACCAACAAGCGTATTAGAACCGCTTTGTAAAGCTTTAGGAACTACTCCTGCGTATATTATGGGTTGGGACGATAAAACACCGGAACAAGCAACCCCCCTTCCGCAAACAAATGTATTTATGCGACCGGTATATGACAGCATTTCGGCAGGGTTCGGAGTGATAGCTCAGGATGTGCCTGTTGACTATATGCCTACATACATCACCTGCCCCTCAGAACAGGATAAATATATATGGATAAATGTTCACGGTGATTCTATGAGCCCTCTGATTGATGACGGCAGTAAAATTCTTATTAAAAAGCAAACTTCCGTTGACAGCGGTCAGATTGCCGCAGTCCTCGTTGACGATGAAGAGGCTGTTGTTAAAAAGGTCCTTTACAACGATAACACCGTTGAGTTGCATTCAGTCAACCCCTACTATCCCCCACGAGTGTTCAAAAATAACGACGTCACCCGTGTTCAAATCCTCGGTCTTGTAAAAGAAGTAAGTAAGGCTCTGCAGTGAGCCCCATACACCGACAGCCACGATCTGCCGATTAAATAGAACAAATAAAAAAAGACCGCTCACAGCTGGCACTATGAGCGGTCACAAAAAGGTATGCGAGAAGTCTGCACTCCTCTTAATTATTCTACATTTTATGACATTTCTTGTCAATATAAATATATAATTTTAAGAGGTTTTGATATGAACAAATTAGAAAAATATATAAACATTCCCGAAATTAAGGCTGATACAAATTACTGGATGCTAAGAACTAAAAAAGGTGCATTTTTCGATGAATTTGTAAAAGACAGTTACATAGCCATAGGCTGGAATATAGTCTTGCAAGAACATTTAAAAGACAATTCTAAATTTCCCGATTTAAAAGAAGAATTAAAATCCAAATATCCCGAAAAGAACCCCACTACATCTCTGAATAAATGCCGCAGGTTTGTCTGCGAATTAAAGAACGATGATATTATTGTAATAGTAGGTAATTACTCCGTGGCTTTTGCTAAGATAGGTGAATATTACGAAAATAAAAACGAGGAATTCACATCAACTAAAGAACTTGAAGTCCATACGCAAATTGAAGAAAATTTTCACAAAACATCACTGGTTTTATGCCCTTACATAAAAAGAAGAAAAATAGAAATAATTGATGTAGTTGATTTGCACAGTATCAATCCATACCTCGCAAAAGCTATTTTCGGAAATCACCACAGTCTTAGCTCTTTAAACGAATATGCAGAACTCATTTTAAATGCTTGTTATGGGGGTTACATATTTAAGAATACATTGTCTTTAACATTCAAAATTGAAAACAAGGAAGGCATTGACGCAGTAAGTTTCAATCGATTCTCAACCTTTGTGACTGAAATGTTGTATAACGAAACGGCTCAAATGAATGTCCGAACTGCTCTTAATTCACCGGGTGATATTTCTTTTCAGATAATTTTAGATGGACTAAATACACTTAAAGATTATGTTATTCCAATTGTTACTACTTATGTAATTTTATTTGGTGGTTCCTTAAAAATCAAAAACTGTGAGATAAAAACAATTGGAGTAATAAATTTTATCAAAAAAGTAGTGGACAGAACACAAAATCGCAAAACATATAAATTGAAACGCAAAAACGAAAAGAAAAAAGAGAAACTCAAAGGGATACAGATAAAAAACCAGACAATTGAAGAAAAAATTAAAAACAAGAAATTAAATGCTGATTTACGCAAGCTAGAAATGGCAGAAGAAAACGAGCAAAAAATCCTGGAAGCTATCCATGAACTTGGTGCTCGTTCTAATAATAATATAGTAGACTTAAACAATCTTATACAAGACAATCAGGATATATTGGACGATAATGCCTGATTGCAAAAATTATAATGACTGGGAGAAAAGCAACTTCCCACAAAGCAACTGTAAAGTCTTTAATAAAGAAGTTCGCCACAAGGGATACAGCATTGAGAAACAGAGAAAAAACAGCTAAAACAAAGAAAACATAAGAAAGCATACCATAAATTTTTCTTGTTAGTTTTTTCATAAAACTCACCCCCTATTCTTATTATAATGATTTTCAGCAGTTTGTATATACAATTCAAACAAAAAGCACGAAAAAGGAGTGTAAACAATGGCTTTTGGTGATAATTTAAAAAGGCTCAGAACCAATAAAAAATTCACTCAAGAATATTTGGGCAAGGTATTATGCCTTAGCCGCACAACGATTTCTAATTATGAAAAAGGTAAAATGCAACCGTCAATTGAAACTTTGATTAAATTATCAGAAATATTCAATGTCACAGTTGATGAGTTGATAAAGCAATAAAAAAATCCGCCCTGCTCGACTGGTCCTCGAACAGAGCGGAATCATCCACACAGGGTGCAGATGATACGATTACACGCAAAATAATTGTATCACAATCCCTTGTGTTTTTCAAGTAATTTTAAGCACAAGGGATTTTTGCACCCTTTTTTAAGCAAAAGGAGTGTATAAAATGAAACTGCCTAACGGCTACGGCTCTGTTTATAAGCTGAGCGGAAACAGGCGCAATCCGTGGGTTGCCTGCGTGACAATAGGCTACAACAAAGAAACACGCAATCAGGAACGCAGAGTTATAGGCTACTTTCCCAACAAGCCGAAAGCTCTGAACGCTCTTGCTGATTACAATCAAAACCCGTTTGATGTTGATTCGGCAAGACGCACTTTTTCAGAAATTCATGAACTTTGGTACAAGGAGTTCATCACTGAAGACACAAATCCGAACACCAAAAGACAGTATAATGCGGCATACAAACAATGCTCAATGTTATACAATCGCAAGATGTCCGATATAAAAATCATTGATATGCAACGAGTTCTCGACAACTGCAACAACGGTTATCAATCGGTTAGGCGAATTAAAATTCTGTTGAACAAAATCTACGAATACTGCATATTTCACGATATACTCCATAACAATCTTGCAGAAGAATTGAAAATCAATGCCAAGTCAGATGAAACAAAACGAGCACGCAGGGAGTTTTCGGAAAGCGAAATAAATCTTTTGTGGGAATATTCAAATCTTGATTCGGTAAAAATAGTGCTTATGCTGATTTATTCGGGAGTGCGTGTGTCTGAACTTCTCAATCTGAAAATTTCAAATGTAAACCTTGACGAACAGACTTTCTTTGTTGAAAGTTCAAAGACCGATTCAGGTGTACGAACCGTGCCTATAGCAGACAAAGTACTGCAGTTTTGGCAGAAATTCATCAGCGATTCTCAATGTGGATATGTTCTGAATAACACCAATGGCAAGCCGCTGAAATACGATAACTTTAAACGCAACTACTGGACACCTCTGCAAAATGATTTAGGATTTGACCACACCATACACGAAACAAGACACACCTGCATTTCAATGCTTGTATCGGCAAATGTAAACCACACAATCATCAAAAAAATAGTCGGTCACAAGTCGAAAATGGACTTGACCGAAAAGGTTTACACCCACATAAACCCAAAAGAATTAGTGAACGCAATCAACAAAATATAGTCTTATATTATCCTGAATTGTTCATAATTATGTTCCGTAGCTTACATATAGCTAACAAAATCCCCCATTTTCCCCATTCCTATCCCCCCTGCAAGTTACCTGCACCAACAGCCGTTTCTTATGTAGGGACGGCTGTTTTGCACCACATTTTCGGTCTGTTTTATGGTGATTTTCAAAATATTTGAATTAATTTTGAATAAAAAACGAAAATTATGTTGACAAATCCGAAAATATGGTATATAATAATCAAGCTGTTGTTATTAAACAACATTTCGAGGTGTAGCTCAGTTTGGTAGAGTGCTTGGTTTGGGACCAAGATGCCGCAGGTTCAAGTCCTGTCACCTCGACCATATCGAGTGTTCATAAGGGATTTGACTTATGAACACTCTTTTTGTTTTATCATATAATTTTTATGTACGGGCAAGGGTAACACCTTGCTCTTTTTTATGCCGTGAATTGTTCGGTTATATACTCTACGGCAACACCTTTGCGTGTGTCCGCAATGTGGGTTTGTTTTGTGGCGTTCGGCAATTCGATATATCCGATAAAACGGTAATATATAACGATTCGTTGCGTTCGACTTTTGCCTGTGCCCTCTGTTTCAAAAATATCAATATGGTCAATCAGTTCTCGAAGCAGCGGTGATGTCAGATTATCCATTTGCATAAACCTGCGAATTGCCGATATGAATTTTTCATATTCCGAATTGTTGTTTTTCAACTCTTCGATTTTGTGTCGAGTATCCGCAATTTTGGCTTTTAAGTTCATACGCTCTTTTTCGTATTTATGGGATAACTCAACAAACCACTCATCGCTGACTTTTCCGATTACATTATCCTCATACAATTTTTCATAAATTTGCGATACCGTGTTGTTGCGAGCAATCGCTTTTTGCAGTTCCGACTCCAAAAACTTTTTGTCTTTTTCTCTTTCTTCGTCATTTTTCCGCAAAAGCAGTTGTGCAAAATATGACTCGTCAATTTCCAACATTTCAACAAGTCGCCTTAATTCAAGTTTTACAACTTCTTCAAGGGCGTCTGCTCTGACGTAATGTCTTCCCGGGCACTTTCCTCGATAATCAACTTTGTTGTCGGAACAAGTGAAATAGTGAATTTCTTTATTCGAGGTGCTTGTGTGGTACCTCATTTTACTGTGGCAATCTCCGCAATATATCAATCCGTTAAATATACTCCGTTCGCCGTTTTCTTTTTTCGGAGCCCGACGCTTTGTTTTTGAAATAAACTTCTGTACGGTTTCAAATGTTTCTCGGTTGATTATCGGTTCATTTACATTCTTGAATACAGCCCAATTTTCTTTAGAGTTTTCATATCTTGTTTTGTTTTTAAATGACTTGGAATATGTTTTGAAATTGATAATATCTCCGCAATACTCTTGTTGAGAAAGAATTTTTTGAACAGTTGTCTTACACCATTTGTACGGATTGGTTTGTGTTTTCTTTCCGCCTCTGTTCAGTCCTTTTGACTGCCAATATGCCATAGGAATAAGCACTTTGTTTTCCTGCAATTCTCTTGCAATGGTTTCGTTGCCTTTTCCGTCGAGGCACATTTTGAATATGCTTTTCACAACGGTTGCGGCTTCCGGGTCAATTATCCACTTCTTTTTGTTTTCAGCGGATTTCATATATCCGTAAGGCGGTTGTGATAACGGCTCTCCCATACTGCCTCTGAGCCTATGGGATGAACGAATCTTTTTTGAAATGTCTCTTGCATACATTTCGTTTAAGATATTCTTGAACGGTGCAATTTCACTTTCTCCCTCATCGCTGTCAATGGCGTCGTTCACGGCGATAAAACGAACATTATGTTCGGGGAAATAGCTGTCGGTATAATTACCTACCGAAACATAATCACGACCCAGGCGGGATAAATCTTTAACCATTACGGCAGAAACAAGTCCGATTTCAATATCGTCGATAAGCTGTTGAAATCCGGGACGGTTAAAATTTGTTCCGGTATATCCGTCATCCACATAATATTTTGTATCCGTTAAACCCATTTCTTTTGCTTTTTGTGATAGCAGCTTCTTTTGATTGCCTATGGAGTTACTCTCGCTTTCTGTTCCGTCATCACGGGACAAACGACAATATAGAGCCGTTATCCCTATTTGGTTTTTGTTTTTCGACTGCATTTAATCCTCCTTTCCGACAGTCGAACAATCATATTCATCTGTCATTTTATCATTGATGCTGTCAACAGACAATTCTGCGAAATCGCCCGTGAGATATTTTTTCAATCTGTTATTCAAATGATTGCTGTCGCTATATTTTTTAATGTTAAAATCCTCAAATTTACCGCAAACAATATATCTTACTCCGTTTATCATATATTCGCCTGTACCCAAGCTAAAATTTGTTATTTGCTTTTTCATATCATCTCTCCCTCTCACGCTGTCGGATTAAATATTTTCTGTAATGCTCGCAAGCTTTAATTATGAAATCTTCGGTCTTTTGTTTATCCAAACCTTTTGGCAAGACATCACGCAGCTTGTCGGCAGGTATTCGCACTTGCTCTTTTTGATTTGGCTTTTCTTCATTGAGAACGGCGAAAACCGTATCGACGAAAAAGTTGCCGTCTTTACTGAATTTTCTTAATCGCTGTGCCTGCGATAATGACGGTGTTGCGTCGGTAAATTCTATTTGTTCAAGTAATATTTGTTGTTCATATTCCGACAGATATGAAAGTTCAACCGCAGGAGTAAAGGCTATCCTTTCCTCGTCAACAAGTTTAAGTAATTCGGGTATTAAGTTTGTTAAGCGGATATATCGCTGAACATTTCTGCCGCTTTCGGTATCGGATATGTTATCTCTTGACTTGTGGACAACTTGTCCATAAGTTTTACCTTGATGTTTCAAAGCCTCTGATTTCATTTTGTATGCAAAAGCTTTTTCGCTCGGTAAAATATGTTCACGGTGTATGTTTGAATCCACCATTTGCACAATCGCCTCGTCTTTTGTTAATTCTTTTATTGTCACGGGTATGCTTGTTATCCCCAATTCCTTGCACGCTTCAACTCGTCTGTGTCCGCTGATAATTTCATATTTACCTGCCGGAAAAGAACGAACTATTATCGGTTCAAGCAATCCGTTTTCTTTTATGCTTTCTGTTAATTCTTGTTGTTCGATTCCGTTTCTTTTCTTAAACGGATGATTTTCAAAGGGAACAAGCAAATCTATACTTATGTTTTTTATCATTTTAATCTCCATATATATTCTTTTCTCGGCCGGTAACAGTCTTAATCTTCTAAGTCTTATTACCTTCCGTTATTCGGAAATCAAGAAAACCGAAAATCAGAATTGTTTCAGATAGATAATGCTCGGCTTCCCCTGACCTTGTCTTTTGCGAATAATCAAATCTGCGACTTCAAGTTCGAAGAATAACTTGCATATCTTTTCGTGACCGAAATGCAGTTTTTCCTGAGCGGATTTTATTGTGAAATATTGATATACTCTGCCTTGATTATCTATCCAGCCGTTTTTGACGGACAGATACATTCGGTCAAGTAAAAGTCCGTACAGCATTTTTGCATCGGTTGAAACCGATTTGTACTTTTCTTCAAATAACGCTTTAGGTACTTTGTAGAATGCAAAGTTTTTGGCATCCGATGTTTTGAAATATCTGTTCACTGTGTTACCTCCGTTTCTGTATTGATTTGGTGCCGAAATCGGTAATTTTTTCTTTTGTATCGACATTTTATTGAAAACAAGTATCGCTATATCAAATTAACCGCTGTCGTCATATTCATGGCGATTTTTAATGCTTTTTGCACCTCTTTTGGATTTGTACTTTGGGCAGAAAACAACGATTGCCGTGTGGCTCTGCTTGCATTTGTTTTTGCATTTGAGACAAAGGCTGTTATATGTTCTTCTGCCTGTTTCGGGATTTATGAAAAAAACCCATTCTTGTTTTGCTTTCTTTGATAATCTCGGCATTGTAAAAACTCCCTTCACTTGTTTAAACCGGGAGAGGCATTTTGCACCCCCTATTTGCAAATAAATTTTCACCTCTCACTTGGTAGGCAACGAAAACGATCAAAAATTAACCCTCTGACCAATATTTTTTTATTACTCCTTCACTTGTTTGAACAGAGAACGCTTTTTTTGGGGGTGTTTTTGAAAAATTTATATTTTTAACATTTACCTCTCTACTCATTTGGACAAAGGGTGACGAAATGCACACCCATTTTCTCGATTTGCAAAATGTTTTTATTTACCCCCCATTTGTTTGAACCGGGAGAGCCGTTTTGTACCCCCTCCGAAGAAAAAAGTTTACGAAAATAAAAAAATCCCTCCGATTTATCAAATCGAAGGGGAAAAGTGAGTTTGAGTTTTGTATTGAATTTTAATCGGCAATTTGAACTTCAGTCCGAATTACAGTACGCCGAATGAATTTGTATGGTGGAAATCAGTATTCAATTATGCTATAATTATTTTATATATCAAAATAGATGCGCAAAGCATAGCTTTCATTGCTTTGAAATTTTAACTTTAATAATCATCGGGAAAGGTAAACGAAAATGGCTAAAAAGAAAACTGATGAAAAATCACTGAACATAGACAATATTTTATTTAACTGCAGAAACTATTTGCGTGCCGCACGAAATTCAGGCTCGTTTTTTGAAAAAAGAGATATGATGCTTACTCTTGTATTTTTACGCTTTATCGGAGAAAAATACGAAGACGGAGTTAAGGCACTCCGCCAAACCTTAATTGAAAAAGGACTTGACCCGGATGATGAAAATATAAAAGCGGCATTTTTTGATGATGCCACATTTGCAGACGGAACATATAATCTTCCCATAGAGTCAAGATGGTCAACCATAATAAACACGCCTGCACCAAAACTTAATGTTGCTCTTGATACCGCTTTAATCAGACTTGAGGAGGAAGACCCTCAGTTGAAAGGCTGTTTTATTAACGGTACATTTACAACAAGAAATTTAGCTCCGAATGATATAAAGAAAATTGTGGATGAGGTTAATAAAATCAGTCATAAAGAGTTTGGAAAAGATAGAGACTTAATCGGGTATGTGTACGAATATTTCCTTAAAGAATTTGCTGTTAATGCCACAAAGGAAGAGGGCGAATTTTATACTCCTCACGATGTTGTTCAGCTTATTGCCACTATGATTGAGCCTTATAACGGAACATTATATGACCCTTGCTGCGGTTCGGGCGGTATGTTTGTGCAGAGCGCAGCACTTGTAAAATCAAAGCAGGGCAACCTTAACAGTATCAATGTTTACGGTCAGGAAAAAGAGCCGGCAACCTATCGTCTTGCAAAAATGAATTTGGCACTCCGTGGCATAAGTCACAATCTTGGCAGCGAGGCGGATTCTTCTTTTACTCACGATTTACACGAGGGTTTGCGCTTCAATTATATTATGGCTAACCCGCCTTTTAACCTTAAAGGCTGGTATAACGACAACTTAAAAAATGACCCACGCTGGGCGGATTATGCCACACCGCCCGAAAGCAACGCAAACTATGCTTGGATTTTACATATACTTTCCCACTTGAAAGCTGACGGCGTTGCAGGTTTCCTGCTTGCAAACGGTGCTTTGAACGATAGCGACACTTTAGATATTCGCCAAAAACTTATTGAAAATGACAGGGTTGAAGCGATTGTTGTTCTTCCGAGAGAATTGTTTATTACAACAGATATAAGCGTTACCCTTTGGATTCTTAACAGAAATAAAAAAGGCGGAAATTATCACGGCAGAAATCTCCGTAACCGTGAGCACGAAATTCTTTTTATGGATTTGCGTCAATGGAAAGAAAATCCAGTTAAACATGAGAATAAAAAGAAAGTTTTCCTGTCCTCAAAAGACTCCAAAAACACCGAGAATATAACAATAAACCTCGCCGGTCAAATCGAAAAAGCGGCTGAAATTTACCACACTTGGCAAAATGAAGGAACTGTCAGCGAAAAATATGCAGTACCTGAATTGTATCGCTCTGTAAAGGTGTATGACAGCCAGTTGACAGACGAAGAACGAAAAAACAATGTTCCTACAATCGAATCAAAAGGATATACACTTACTCCGAGTAAGTATATTGAGTTTATTGACCATGATTTGAAAATCGATTATGAAAAAGAAATGGCTCGAATTCAGGCTGAAATGCAGGAAATTATGAAGCAGGAAAAAGAATCCCAGCAAATGCTGGAAGATGCATTTAGGGGGATTGGATATGGCATTGACTAAGTATAAAATTGGTGATTTGATAACAACCGTTGATGAAAGAAACACAATTGGAATTCGTGATTTTTATGGCATTAATATAAATAAAGAATTTATGCCAACAGTTGCTAATACTGAAGGTCTTGACGAAAGAAAGTATAAAGTAGTCAGAAAAAATCGTTTTGTATATAGCGGTATGCAAACGGGAAGAGATGAATGCATACGAATTAGTATGTACACAAAAGATAAACCGATTCTTGTTTCGCCTGCTTATGTTACTTTCGAAGTAACTGCATTAAGCACTGTCCTTCCTTTATATTTTTTTCTGAGATTTTTGACAAAAGAAAAGGATAGATATGGTGCGTTCTGTAGTGATGGCAGTATTCGTTCAAATCTTGATTGGGAAGTCTTTTGCGATATGAATATTGAACTCCCATCTATTGAAATTCAGCAGAAATATGTTGATGTTTACAATGCAATGCTTGCCAATCAGCAAAGCTATGAGCATGGCTTGGATGATTTGAAATTGACTTGCGATGCGTATATAGAGGAGTTAAGAAGAAAAACACCATGCGAAAAAATTGGTAAGTATCTATCTGAATGCAATGAAAGAAATAATGTCGGACTAACAGTTAATAATGTTCGTGGAATTGCGACGAGCAAAGAGTTTATCGACACTAAAGCCAATATGGACGGTGTTTCTTTGAGTAACTATAAGATGATTCACCCGAATGAAATTGCATATATTTCCGATACTTCTCGTAGAGGAGATAAAATTTCTCTTGCAATGAATTCTTCGGATGAAATGTATTTGGTATCATCTATTTCAACTGTATTCCGCACAAATAAGGAGCACCTTCTGCCTGAATATCTGTTTTTGTTTTATTCAAGGACTGAGTTTGACAGATATGCACGCTTTAATTCATGGGGTTCTGCGAGAGAGACATTTAATTGGAATGATATGTGTGATGTCAAAATCCCCATTCCAGATATAACAATCCAAAAGTCAATTGCAGAGATGTACATGGTATATAACAAACGTAAAAAAATTAACGAACAGTTAAAGGTTCAAATCAAAAACATTTGCCCTATTTTGATTAAAGGCTCGTTGGGGGAAAACTAAAGGAGAAAAGAAATAATGACACATCAATACCTTAATCCATACATTCTCCATTATTTAACCGAGGACAAAACCAAAAGTGCTATTATGCTCACTGCGCCTTGGGGTTCAGGAAAAAGTTTCTATATTCAAAATGAACTGAAACCGTTTCTTGAAAAAGAGGAAAACGGAAGTCACAAATGCCTTGTGGTATCTCTGTACGGTTTGAAAGAGCTTTCTGAAATAAGCAAAGCTTTGTATTTGGAAAGCCGTGCAAAATTTTTAAATAATAATTCCGAAAAAATGGAAGCCGGAAAATTGGCAACAAAAACTATATTAAAAGGTGTTACCAGCTTTTTGGGTATTGATCTTTCGCATTCAGATGAAGATATGCAGAAGCTTTTTGAGTCTATTGATCTTTCAGGGAAACTCATCATCTTAGAAGACTTGGAACGTTCCGGAATTGATATTCTTGAAGTGCTTGGGTATGTTAATAATCTTGTTGAACAGGACGGCGTAAAAGTGTTGTTGGTTGCAAACGAAGAGGCGATTAAACAATATAAACCTTTAACGACTACTACAGAAGACCAACAAAATGTCGTTGAATTGATGTATAAAGCAACAGATAACAATGACAGAGAATTTACAGAAACAGCAAAAAAATATTTAGAGATAAAAGAAAAAACCATAAGTGACACTATTCAGTTTGAGGAAGATTATTCAATGGCTATAAGTGATATTATTCACTTATTTGATGATGAAATCTTGAATAGATTTGCTAATGATAGCAATGTAAAAGATATATTAAATGTAATGAAATCATGCGAAACATTTAATTTGCGCTCTTTTATTTTCGTTTGCCAAAAGTCATCTGACATTTTCAAAAAGCTCGACAAAAAATATCTTTCTGATGATAATTTTGTTAAGGCTATATTTTTCGGAACGCTATTTTTTGTATTAAGGCAGAGAAACGGAAAAGACGAAAAATGGGGGCAAGAGAAATACTTTTCAGTTGAGCTTGGTAACGAGGAAGCTCCGCTATTTAAGTTCTGCTATGACTACATCACAAGACAAATAGAAGAATTTGATGAGGTCGAGGACGCTTATCAATCATATTTGGAGCTTGTACTGTATGACAGTAACCGTTCAAATTGGGACAAAGACATTATTACATTACAAACTTATTGTATTCAAACAGAAATCAATTTATTAAATGCGTTACAAAGCATTGAGAAAAGGTTAGAAAATCCTGAGGACATATCATTTTATCAGTATGGAACCATTGCGGTTTATTCGATTCTTATAAAGAGTTTACTTGGTTATGATATTGATAAAATCAAAAAGCATCTTATTGATAACTTAAAAGGAAAAGGCAACAAACTTCAACTTGAGCAAATATTTAGAACTATTATGAGCGACGAATGTACTGACGAACAAAAAGAAGAATATGAATCGTTGCGCAAGGAAATGGCTAAGTCATTAAAAATATGCGGTGAAATGATCCCGGAATTCGATTATCTTCCGGAACAAAGTCATCTTTTTTGCGACTCTATTGTAAAAAACGAATACAGGTACCATATACAAAAATCTTTTGCAACACAATTTGATATGAAGAGATTATCAGAAATGTTTAAAGGTTGCACAGCGGAACAAAAGCAAGATATTCGTGGGGCGTTTTTTGAAATGTATCGAGTCGGAAACATAAGAGATTTTTTGATAAATGATAAAGAATCCATCAAATTATTACTTGATTATATTAAGAGTGACCGTGACGGTGATATCGGCGACGCAATTCAGAAATTACAATACGATTGGTTTATAAAAAATCTTGAAGAGATAGTAGGAAAACTGTCTTAATGAGATGATGCAATGGGGGGACAAATTATGTCTAAATTAAAAGAATACAACGGTCATTATTGTGAATCGGAATATGAATATGCTTTTATTCAGCTTTTGGAGGCTGAAGATTGGAATTACATTTCTGGCAAGCAGATAAACCGTGAAAATAAAAGAGATGTTCTGATTGCCGATGATTTCAAAAAATTCATTTCTGCCTCTTCCCCCGAACTTACCGAAGATGAAGTTGTTAAAATATTTGATTATATCCGTCTTGTAGGTTCGGAGAGTGATTTTTCCACTTTACATAAAGTTTATGGTTGGATGGTTGACGGTATTCAGTTTACTCTGCAAAACGGAGTAGCAAAAATGATACCGCTTATTGATTTTGACAATCCGAAAAACAATATTTTCCGTGTAGTTAATCAACTTACCATAGAATATACAAATAATGGGCAGAAAGAAAATCGCAGACCCGATGTGCTGTTATATGTAAACGGTATGCCTTTATGCGTTATAGAGCTTAAAAATCCGGCGGATGCCAACGCCACTGTTTATGACGCTTGGGAACAGATTAACATTCGCTATTGGAGAGATATTCCGCATTTGTTACATTACTGCCCCCTGGCTTGTATTTCCGACGGGGTTAAAACAAGGCTCGGAACAGTACGCACCCCATACGAACACTTCTACGCTTGGAGAAGAGTTAATGACGGTGATAAGCTATCGACGCTGCCTTTTGCTGAAACAGAAACTATGATTAAGGGTGTGTATTCTCCCAAAAGATTTTTGGAAATTTTTAGGGATTACATTTATTTTCAAGACAGCATTTACGACAAGAATGAAGTTGAAATTGTATGTAGGTATCCGCAGTTTTTCGCATCAAAGCTTTTGAAGCAAAGCATTATAAATTCTGTTGTTACAAAAAGCGGTAAAGGCGGTACATATTTTGGCGCAACAGGTTGCGGAAAAACATATACTATGGCTTTCCTTGCCCGTCAACTTGCGCTACGCTGTACCGATATTCCGCAAATAGGCTCTCCGACGATTATACTTATCGTTGACAGAGATGAACTGCAAAAGCAAGGCGCAAAGCTATTTACCAAGAGTAAAGAATTCTTAAATCTTGGTGAAGTATCTGTTGTTAAAAGCAGGGCTCAGTTAAGAGAAGAACTGGGAGCAAGACAAAGCGGCGGTTTCTATATTTGCACCATACAAAAATTTTGCGACCGAGAAGATGACAAAATCGGTCTTATCAACGACCGCCAAAATATTATATGTTTTTCCGACGAAGCCCACAGAACTCAGCTTGAACATTCTAAAAAAATTCAATTCAGTAAAGACGCTGATGAAAATATGAAAGCTATGGTGTCAAAACCATATGCAAAAGTGTTGAAAGAAGCATTTCCGCAAGCTACATTCGTAGGATTTACAGGCACACCCATTGCCGAAACGTATCAAACCTTCGGCGATGAAATTGATAGATATACTATGGACCAAGCAGTTGCGGATGGCCTTACGGTTCCTATAAAATATCATCCTCGTATTGCCAAAGTACTACTCGACAACAACAAAGTAAAAGAAATCGAAAACTACTATAAAAAATGTGCCGAAGACGGCGCAACAAAAGATGATATTGAAGCAAGTAAGCGTGCTATGAGTTCTATGGAAGTCATACTCGCAGAGCCTTCCCGTTTGGAAAGACTGGCAACGGATATTCATGACCATTATATTATGTCTTGCGGATGTAATCCTGACAGAGTGCAAAAAGCAATGATAGTATGCTCCAGCAGAAAAATTGCGTATTCCTTGCTTTTGAAATTCAAAGAAAAATATCCTGAATGGTTTGAAGAAAAGAAAACGCCTGATTGGATAACCGCAACAAAACAGGAATTGAATGAATTAAAGCCTATGCCGTTTATGGCTATGGTGTCCAGCGTGGGCAGTAATGACGAAGCCGAAATGTATAATTATCTCGGCGGAGTTAAAAACGATAAACGCTCGGAAGAATTAGATGCAGCTTTCAAACAGGAAAAGTCTAATTTTCATATTGTAATTGTTGTTGATATGTGGATTACGGGTTTTGATGTTCCCTCTCTTACATACTTGTACAACGATAAACCTTTGAAGAAGCATTTGCTCATTCAAACAATCAGCCGTGTAAACAGAAAATATCCGGGTAAGGATTATGGTATGATTATTGACTATATCGGTATTCGCAATAATATGCGTGAAGCTATGAAAGTTTACGGCGGTAACAATTCTGTTGCGCCTACTTCCGACGATGTAGAGCAGGCAACCTCTGTGTTTAGGGAAGAACTTGAAATATTAAAATCCCAGTTTACCGGTTATGATTTGACGCCGTTTCTAAATCCAAACTGTGATCCGGTAGAAAGGTATAAGTTGCTTTCAAAAGCTGCGGAATATGTTTTTCTCTCAACAAAACTCCTGAATACCGAGGGCAATGGCGGCTCATATCAAGTGTCATTCAAAACATATTTCTTGAAAACCGTTAAACGAATGAGAGGAGCTTTTGACATCTGTCAACCTTCCGGAAATCTCAAAGAAGATGAGTCGGCTTTGGCTCAGTGCTTTATGGCAATCGCAGGTTTTGTCCGTAAAATGAGTGGTACAAGCGAAGTTGATACAGATACTATGAACCGTGCTGTTTCTAAAATGGTGGAAGAAGCGTTAAGATACAATCAAGTTGAAAGCGTTTTGGAAAGCGGTGAGGAAGAAGATATTTTTTCTCCTGAATATTTTGAGAAATTATCTGATGTTAAAATGCCCGCTACAAAATTAGAATTGCTTATTAAAATGCTTCGAAAGCAGATTAATGAGTTTAGCAAGGTCAATCAGTTAGCGGCAAAGACATTCCAAGAAATGCTTGAAAAGACAATTGCCGAGTATCACGAAAGGCGCAAACACCTTACAGCAGAAGAAGCCGGAGAGACGCAGAATATAGCCTCTGACGATATTATAAGAGCCGCTACCGAACAAGCGTTGGATATTCTACGCCAAATGAATGAAAACCGAGAGAGCTTCCGTAAACTCGGATTAACTTTCGAGGAAAAAGCGTTCTATGATATTTTAATCAGTCTTCGAGACCGATACAACTTTGAATATGGAACTGACAAAAAAGTGGACGGCATAGTTGTAAACGAGAAGTGTAAATATCTTGCCAAAAAAGTTAAAGAAATTATTGATGACGAATCTTCTTATGCTGACTGGCTTAACAATCAGAATGTGCGTGACCAGTTAAAACTTCGTATTAAGATTTGTTTGGTTAAGAATGGTTATCCGCCACAGTATAGCCCCGAAGTTTTTAATAAGGTTATGGAACAAGTGGAAAATTTTGAGGAGAACTATTAAGACGCTCTAAAAAACAGATACTTATTGTTTAAAAAGAAATAATGAACTAACACGGTATAGACTTGTTCTCTGCCGTGTTTTCTTTTAATCATTAATCAGGTCTTAGGGTGTCCCTAACGATGTGTTTGGTAGTGTAGCTGTCCGAACACACCGCTTGTTTCACAACAAAGCGAAAGTAACCAATTTGGACAACCTGTCCATAATTGGTCTGCTCGCTGAGATTGTGTGAAAAGCGGGCAAATTACCGTTTGGATATCCAAATGGTCTGCTCGCTAAGATTATACATCTTAATAAAATCAAGGCACAGCTTTCTGGAAATATTCCGTCGGCTGTGCCTTGTTTTTAGTTGTATATTACTTGTTCATTAACAATTTCTGTTGCTTGATTGCGGATGTTGTTCATCTTTTGCACCCATAACATTGGGTTATCCGATTTCAATTTTTCCGTAACATTTTCTTTTTCGGCAAGGTCTTTTACCAACCGAGAAAAAAGATTTTGAGCCTGTTCTTCGATGTCAGCAAGGTATGAATCGAGCTTACCGCTTGTCAGCAAATTGTAGTAACGCACTTTATGATTTTGTTTCAAATATCGTTTGTGCCTCATTGCCCATACACCGATATTCGTTTCTTTTTCTTCCGCCGATAACGAAAGATTAGGCAATAAATAGTTGCCGACCTGCGTATAAGTACCACCGCTATTTTCAAAAATTGTTTTCATATTAAAACCTCCTTGATTTTAGTAAGTTCATTATACGAAAAACAAAATCGAATTGCGAATGTGCGGATTATTATTTGAATATAATGTTCGACTATCGGTAAAACTGTATTTTACCAAATCCTATATGAACATTCGCACCAAAAAAGGTGGTTTTTTAACCGCCTTTTATTTTTTGCCAAAATTACTTAAAACGCCTTAAAAGTGGCTTAAGCACTGGGTTTTTGAGATTTCAAAAATTCAGTTGAGTAATTTTGAATTAAGTTAAAACAAGATAAAATGCAGTCAAACTTACTGTCATTTTAGTTTGCCTGCCGATTTTCAAGGAAACAAGATAATATATTTTTAAAATTTATTACATCGTAACACAAAAGATTTTTTATTATTAAAACAACAAAGAGGTTAAGCAATTTTTTCTAATGCTTAACCTCTTTTTTTATTTTGTTGATTACAGAGCATTCCCATACCATAACTACCCTCTTCGAGGGTTATAACTTTTCATATAAATACCCCTTTAATATGTTTATATTATGACATATATTATAACTAAGTTAAATACTTTCTTTAGTATAATATTTATTTTTAGCATAGAAAAAGAGGGCTCATAAAGAACCCTCTCTTCCCAATAATTATTTTAAGGATTTATACTTGCTATCAAATTTAATCATCTGTACTCATAGTGACCGCCTGATTCAACCTTTTCATCCCAAGGTTTTACCCATTCCTTGTCTTCTACTGTTTTTGTGCCTGTCTGTACATACTCTTCCACATAATGGTAAGAACCTTTTCCACCATGATCCGCTTCCCAAGTAAGGTGTTCTTCTTCTTGGTCAGCATCTTTCATTTTCATACCGCAGTCATTACATACATTGTAACCTACCCAACCATATACTGGTTCCTCATGAGAGCCTGTTACTTCCCAATAACCATCGTGGTGTACTGTTTTGTAGTCATCTACCCATACCTTCTGCTTTGGCTTTTCTGTAGTTGTTACAGTACTTGAAGAAGTGCTTGGCTTAGCTGGCTTCTGGTTATTACTTGAAGAGTTGCTCGGCTTAGACGCTGGCTTCTGATTATTACTTGAAGAGTTGCTTGGCTTAGCTGGCTTCTTGTCGTTATCAGATGTATTTGTCTTTGAAGAATTGTCTTTCTTTGAAGATGTATTTGACTTGGTATCTTCTTTCTTTTCAGTGTTACCCTTGTTGCTGTTGTTTTTGTTAGATACTGTAGTTTTTACATCGTCAACCTTAACTGTAACTGTCTTACCGTCATCGGTTTTTACTTCTACCTTACCGTCTTTTACTTCGACTTTCTTACCGTTCTTATCAGTGATGTTGCCGTCTTTGTCGACCTTGATTTCACCCTTGTCTACCAAATCCTTAACTGCCTTTGGTACTGTAGTTTTAGGTACAGTTGTTGGAACAGTTGATGTTTGTACGGTTGAAGATATTACTGACGGTTCTGTCGGTTCTTTCTCAGCGTTACAGCCTGCAAGAATGCTTATGCCGACTGCTGATGTGCCTGCAAGTATTGTAGCACCGCAGACAACTGCGATTACCTTGGCTTTTACTGTCGCATTTGCTGTTGCCTTTACGATAGATGACACTGTTGACTTTGCACCTGTTGCAATGCCTTTTGTTGCAGAGGTTGCAAGTGTCTGTCCGTTCGGGAGCTTGATTGTAATGTTCGGTACTGCAAGGCTCTTTGCTTCTTCCTTGAAAATTGTTGTAAAGAACGGCACAAATACAACACCGTGAAGCTTGTCACCGCTTTTATTTTCGTAATCTTCAATTGCGGTTTTCATCTTTGCCCTTGAATAATTGAGCCTTGAAAGCACAGTACCCCTTGAACATTCAAAGACTTCTGCGATTTCATCAACAGTCATTTCATTAAAATAGTGCATAATCACTGTCTGATACTGAACATCGGACAGTACTTCCTGCATAATCGAAAGAATAATTTCTCTCTTTGCCTTGTCTGAAATGTATTCTTCGGGAATTGATATACGCTCGTCAACTATTGCCTGATTTTTAAAAATTTCATCGTCCAGTTGGATTTCACCTTTACCTTTCAAATAATTTTTGCACTTATTAACGGCAATTCTGTTAAGCCAACTTCTGATTTGTGATGATTTTTCCAAAGATTGGATTTTTAAAAAAGCCGTTATGTAAGTTTCCTGCATAATGTCCTGTGCGGTTGTTTCGTTCTTTAAAAAGCTGATACAAGTAAACCACACTTCACGCTCTGTAAGCTTGTAGAGCTTTTCAAATGATTTGTTATCTCCCTTTTTAATTTTCTCTACTAAGTGGGAAATGTTCATAAAATAACCTCCTCTCATTTCCTTTCATAATATAGACAATTTAAAACGGCTTTTGATTTTATAAAATCCGAAAAAATTTTAAAATTTTTCAAATTTTTTCGATTTTTTCAAAAAAGCAAATATTTTTCGCATAAAACAAAAAGTGCGTAGCTTCAGCTACGCACGAAAAATACATAGCTTTGATTGTTGCGACACAATATTTCACTTATAAGGTGTGAAAAGTAAAGCCTGTATTTTTACCGAAATAAAAATACACACTTAGGTGAACTTAAAATTAAATTTTTGTTTGGCATTTTTATTTTAGCATACAATATGTGAAAATTCAATATTATTTAAATTAACTTTTAAAATTTATGTAAAAGCAATTAACAATATCAATTCCGTACTATCATATTTCTGTTTATCAATCATCCCGTTTACAAGCAAAAGTATATCGTTGTATCATTGTTATTATACAGAATCAAATTTGCATAAAAAAATCAGGCAATCGTTATGACTGCCCGATTTGTTTTTGGAAAATTACAATTTTAATCCTATTTATGCACTGTTTTACACGCACTAACCGTAATCAGAGTGCCATGACTTTTTGAGAGATTTCTGCCGGAGATGACACTGTGCCAACGCATTTGTACTCTTCGGTTTCTTCCTTGGTTTTAAAGCCCCAGCCGTATAGCACAGCGAGGAAGTCCATACCTATTTCTTCCGCACCCTTTGCCTCGATTGTGCTGTCGCCGACAAGGATACTTTCTTCAACGGAAACTCCTGTCTGCTCACACGCCTGCAAAAGCAGATGACTCTTTGTGAGGTTTGTACCGACATCTGTTGCACATACTGCGTCGAAAACATCCGACGCCTCGTAGGTTTCAAGAATATCCGTCGTGAACATTCTGTGCTTTTGAGTTGCTATTGCAAGCTTAAAACCGCTTTTCTTGAGTTCACGAAGAGCGTCATAAATTCCGTCATAGACGGTGAACATCTCTTTTCCTTTCTGGGAATAAAGCTTGCTGTAATTCTTTACGGCATATTCAATTTCGTCATCACTCATATTAAAGAGCGTTTTAAATCCGTATTCAAGCGGTGCGCCGATTACTCCGTAGAGTGCACTGTGTTCAACAGGCTCATAGCCCATTGCAACTGCTGTTGTATTGAAACAATATAAAATTCCGGGGGCTGTGTCGGCAAGAGTGCCGTCAAAGCCAAAAACAACTAATTTTTTCATAAAACCACCCAATCTGCAAATAGATAAATTCATAAACAATTTTTTACAAAAGTCTTTGTCCTGCAAATATGGAAATACATCTCAAGGGGAATTATACCATTTTACGGAGATAAATACAATACTAATTTCTCCACAAGTATTAATTTGGGAATAAAAGTGCCGAAAAATATGCAATTATTGTTCTTTTGCAAGCATATGCCAATCGAAACAAGTCGAAAATCAGAGCTTTCAACTTACTTTATTTCTTGACAACATCGTGTGTGCGTTATAAAATTGAAGTACATTATATTGAAAGGTTATTTTATTATGACTTCTGCAAAGCATAAAAATCCGCCTGCCAAACCCAAAGAAAAATATTCGGTACAGCAGGCGCTCACAAACTATTATCTGCTTATTATGTTCACGCTTTTTCCGTTGTTTTTCACGGACGCATATTTTAACATCAGGCACGATAAGTATTACTTTTTCATTATATTGACGGGTATTCTCGTTATTGCGGAATTTCTTATTATTATGACCGCAAGCGTTGATAAACCGCCGGAAGACCCAAAGCTTGAAAAACCTAAACCAAAGCATTTGTATGAAGAGCTTTCGTTTATGGACTGGGCATTTATTGTATTCCTCGGGATAAATGTCATTTCAACGCTGTTGGCTGCAAACCCTTTGGATGCACTTCTGGGTACTCAGGGGCGAAACAACGGTCTTGTGCTCATGGCATTTTACACAGCAGCATATTTTATGATTACAAGGTGCTTTAAATATTTTGAATACATATTCGTTGCGCTTGCGTTCGGTTCAATGATAGTTTATGCACTTGCGGTGCTTAACTCATTCTATATTGATCCTCTCGGGATGTTTACTCTTCTCACCGACCAACAGACTATTACCGACTTCACTTCAACAATCGGCAACAAAAATCTGCTTTCAAGCTACATCTGCATCGCTATGCCTGTTATGATTGCAATGTCAGTTATCACGGAGAAAACCTTGCTCAGGGCAATTTATCTTATTGCAACAGGATTTGGCTTTGCGGCTCTTATGACTGCCGACAGCGATTCGGGCATTCTCGGCATGGCTGTATTTATGATTATTTACCTTGTATGGTTTTCAAACAGCCTTGTCAGACTTAAAAGATTTTTCCTTTCGGCAACAGTTATGCTGTTGTTTGCAAAGCTACTCAGATTGTTCTCGCTCTGCTTTGGCGACAAAAGCAAGGGCTTTGATAAGTTTCAGGAGATTTTCGTTTTCTCAGGCATCGGCTGGATATTGCTTGCAGCTTGTGCCGTTATTACAGGGATTTTGTATCTTATTGATTACAAAAAACCAAACATCACAATTTCAAAAGCCGTGCCGATTGCTCTTGCCGTTGTATTCGGACTTTGTGCTGTTGCCATGATAGGAATTATGGTTTATTTCAGTTGTATTGACACGGAAACCGACCTCGGCAGTTTTGAAAGAATTATCCGCTTTAACGATATATGGGGTACCCACAGAGGCTTTATGTGGATAAGGTCGATATGGATTTTCGGCGACGCTTCATTTATTGAAAAGCTGTTCGGCGTAGGTCCGGATATGTTCTACTCCGCATTCAGTCCGTACTTTGATGACCTTTCAAAATACGGTGACAGCTCAACAAATGCCGCCCATAACGAATATCTAAACTACCTTATCACAATCGGAATTACGGGACTTCTCTCCTATCTTGCCATTGTGTGCGGTACGATTAAGAACGCAGTTAAGTATGCAAAGGAAAATCCGATGCTGATTGCGTGCGTTTCGGCTGTTATCTGCTATGCTGTTCAGTCTGTTGTAAACCTTTATCAGCCGATTACAACTCCGCTGTTTTTCATCTTCATAGCTTTGTGCGAGGCTTTTGTAAGAAACGCCAAGGCTGAAAAATCTGCCGTATAAATATTATGACTGCATTTCAATTCGGATAAGAAGATTCTGCATTGACTCGTTGCGGTCACGGCGATATCGTCCCAGCTCATAGAGGCTGTCGGGATTTTTAGTAATTATATTGGGCTTTTCCGTACAGGTTAGTGTACACGAAAAGCCCATTTCTTTTATCAGCTTTTCGGTCAGGTCTTTTTTTGCACCGAACGGATATACAAAGCAGGTCGGTTTTTTCCATGTTGCATTTTCAAGCAAGCCTTGAGCTTTGACAACATCTTCCGTAAGAATAGATTTATATGCTTCGTCACTCTCCCCCGCTTTTGGCAAAACACCCTTTCGTGATTTCAAAGAATGCATATCGTACGAATGATTCTGAATTTCAACATAGCCCGAATCGGACATTTCTTTCATATCGTCAAAAGTTATATGACCGTAGGTCACGGAAATATCCTTGGTTTCGGTGAATTTTTCGGACACTGACGCAATCGGAGATATGACCGCCTTGCAGTTGTATTTTTCGAGCAAAGGGAGTGCATAATAATAATTATTATAATAGCCGTCGTCAAAGGTCAGCATAATGCATTTTTCGGGCAATGATTTTTTGCCGTAAACATAATCGGTAAGGTCCTTTACAACAACGGTTGTGTAGCCGTTTTCGGCAAGATATTTTAAATCGTTTTCAAAAAGAGTCGGCGAAACGGTGTAGTCATTTTGCAGTTTTTCATCCTTTAAAAGTGAGTGATACATTATTATGGGCAGTTTTACGCTGTCGGTATCAGCCGTTGTTTCTTTTACTGCACCTGTCATTACCGATATTAAAATTACTACAGACAGGAAAAGTGCCGTAAAAATGATAATTTTTACTGTTTTGTTTGATTTCACTATATTTCCTCCCAATTCTTTGTGCAAGATTTTTTATCTATAATTCTTTATTGTAAATATAATTAAACATCTGCGTGATAGAATATAGCCAAAGTTAATACTGATTACTGATTTTGGTCAATCGGTACTGACTAATATTGCATAAGGATTTATGAATTATGGCAAAAAGAAATTTCAGCTCAAAACGCAATGCAATTTACAACGCTGTGTGCGGTACGGACACTCATCCGAGCGCACGCTGGGTTTATGATAAATTAAAGCCCGAAATTCCCGACCTTAGTCTTGGCACGGTTTACAGAAACATTGCTCTTTTTAAGGATGAAGGAAAGGTCAGCGTTATATGCAATGTAAACGGTGAGGAGCGTATTGACGGCAACACAGAGCCGCACCCCCACTTTGTCTGCAACAAATGCAATGCAGTTATTGATGTTGAAGACAATCAAAATGCTGATGACCTTGAGTCACAGCTTGCCGAAGAGGGATTTAAGGTAGAAAACAGATTTGTTATCTACTACGGCATATGTCCTAAATGTTCGGCAGAAGTACACTAATATTTATTACAAAGGAGAAGTAATTATGAAATGGTATTGCACAGTATGCGGTTATGTTTATGAAGGTCCCGAAGCTCCCGAGGCTTGCCCTGTTTGTAAGGCACCGAAGGAAAAATTTAAGCAGATGGACGAGGAGGCGTCTTTCGCAACAGTTCACGAGGTTGGCGTTGCTCAGGGCGTAAGCGAAGATATTCTCAAGGATCTCAGAGCTAACTTTGAGGGAGAATGCAGCGAAGTCGGTATGTATCTTGCAATGGCAAGAGTTGCAGACAGAGAAGGCTATCCCGAGGTTTCTGCCGCATTTACAAAGTATGCTTTTGAAGAGGCTGAACACGCTGCCAAGTTTGCAGAGCTTTTGGGCGAAGTTCTTACGGACAGCACAAAGAAGAATCTTCAGATGCGTGTAGATGCAGAAACAGGTGCTTGCGAAGGTAAGTTTGACCTTGCAAAGCGTGCAAAGGCTCAGAACCTTGACGCTATTCATGACACAGTTCACGAGATGGCAAAGGATGAAGCAAGACACGGCGCAGGCTTTAGAGGTCTTCTTAACAGATACTTTAAGTAATCATTAAAAAATAAAAAATCAAAAAAGTCAGCTTGATAATCGTATGACCAACAACTAACCGATTACACAACAGACTTTGAACAGGAGATTTGATAGTATGAAATATGTATGCGATGTTTGCGGATATGTTTACGATCCTGAAATCGGCGATCCCGACAACGGCGTTGATGCAGGCACAGCTTGGGAAGATGTACCCGAGGATTGGGTATGCCCTCTCTGTGGTGTAGGCAAGGACGAATTTTCCGCAGAAGAATAATTAACAAATTGGCAATTTGGGAGCAGGCAATGCTTGCTCCCTTTTGTGTGTACGGGAGTAAATTATGAAAAAATTGATTTCGTGGAATGTAAACGGACTTCGTGCCTGTGTTACAAAGGGCTTTGAGAACTTTTTTAAAGATGTTGACGCAGATATTTTCTGTCTTCAGGAAACAAAGCTTCAAGAGGGACAGATTGACCTCTTGCTTGAAGGATATCATCAGTATTGGTGCTATGCCGACAAAAAAGGCTATTCGGGAACGGCTATGTTCACAAAGGAAGAGCCTTTGAATGTATGTTACGGGATCGGCATTGACGAACACGACCATGAGGGCAGAGTTATCACGGCAGAATTTGACAATTGCTTTGTTGTCACCTGCTACACTCCAAACTCGCAAAGCGAGCTGAAAAGGCTTGATTACCGAATGAAATGGGAAGATGATTTCAAGGCATATCTGAAAAAACTTGAAGAAAAAAAGCCGGTTATTATGTGCGGTGATTTGAATGTTGCACACAAAGAAATTGATTTGAAAAATCCGAAAACCAACCGTAAAAATGCAGGCTTTACCGATGAAGAGCGTTCAAAGATGACAGCGTTGCTAGATGACGGCTTTATCGACACCTACCGCTATTTCTATCCCGATACAGAGGGCGTGTATTCGTGGTGGTCATACAGATTCAAGGCTCGTGAAAAAAATGCGGGCTGGCGTATTGACTATTTTATCGTTTCAAAAGCTCTTGAAAGCAAGCTTGACGGTGCAAAAATCCATACCGAAATTTTAGGTTCTGACCATTGTCCCGTTGAACTGACGATTGACATTTAAAAAGCAAAATAAAAACCCCGACACAGCATACACCGTGTCGGGATTTTTGTATATTATGAAAAATTTTCAAGACTGACAATACAAATTCCAAAAGTGCCAATTGACAAAACGGGAATTTCGTCTTGACAAATGATTTCTTGCAAAGAAAATGCTCCGACGCTAAAAAGTATCGGAGCATATATGAGCTTTTTTATAATTAACTGACGGTAATTTTGTTCTGACCGCCTGTTATGTCGGAAAAATTGTTTTTTGCACTTTTAACGAATGCGAAGATTGTTTTCAGAAGCATATTTCTTGTTTTGCTGTCAAGACCTGCAAAGGATTTTAGGATTGTTCCCGTGTTTTTAAGCGGATTTTTCAGCATCTCATTAAATGTTGCGGTTTCGGTCAGCGACAAAAGGGCAAAAACCTCTTTTGTGAACTCCCGTCTTTGAGCAATTGTCAGCGATTCAACAAATTCTTTCAGCGTGTGGTCAAAGAAAACGCTGAAATTTGTAGTGCTTTTCAGCCTGACAAGCCTGTTCTGCTCAATCTCCCATGAATAGATATCGTGCTGAAGAAAACCTTTTTGATTGCTCTTTACAATTGTGTAGCTCTCCTCATGCTCAAACATCATGCCGAAAATGCTTGACTGCGGAACAAAGGTGTAGATTCTGTCGTCAATTTCATAAAATCCGCTATCCCTGATTTTGTCAAGAGAAAACCCCGGTCCGTCAAAATTGTAAATATAATCAATGTGATTTCTTGAATTTTCATCGGTAAAAGCACCTGCATAAACCGCAAGATTTCCGCCCTTTGAGTGACCGCCCAGAATGAATTTTCCGTTGAGCATACGGACTGCCTTTTCAAAATAATCAAGAGCCTTTTTCTGTGACGGCAACGGAAATGTGAAGAACATATTGAAGTCCTCCTGCCAGCCGACAAGAGAATTGTCCGTTCCTCTGTATGAAATAAAATAATTCATTTTAAGAAATTCAAAAGTGATTGCGGAAAACTGCATACTCACATCGGACTCAACCTCGTTTACATACCCCGAAACAAGAATTTTGCCGAATCTCTTGCTCTCTGCCGTCGCTCTCAAAAGGTCGGCATCACCCTTCCACAATAAATTTTTCTCGTAATCATCGGTTGCAAACACACGCATTGCCGCCTGTTCAAGGGTAATTTCATCAAACAGACAGGACGATACCGCACCGTCAAAAGGAAGATATGAAAGCCGTGAAAGCACAAGTGCGTCAAGCTCGTTAAAACCGTCCTGTTCAAATGTCAAATCGCCTCTCCGACTTATGTAATCAAATATGTCAGCCATACAAATGCCTCCAATCTGTTATCTCTCTGTAACTATTGTACCACTTTGTACTAATTATTTCAATACAATTTTGAAAATTGAAAAAGAAAAGGACAAACAAATTCGTTCATCCTTAACAGTATATGAAGTTATCTGAATTTTGCGATTTCTTCGAGAAATTGTTTTCCGAATTTTTCAAGCTTTGTTCTGCCCACACCAGAAACTTCAAGCATTTCATCGGGTGTTTCGGGACATTTTTTGCACATATCAATCAGCGTTGCATCGGTAAAAATAACATAGGCAGGAACGCTCTTTTTGGATGCAATGCCTTTTCGCAAAGCCTTGAGCGCATCAAGTAAATCGGAATTAACAGGCACTTCGGGGCGGTGCGTTTTGACAACCTTTTCGGAGTTTTCAACTTTCTTCATCACAAGCCGTTCCCGCCCGAAAAGCACATCTCTGCTCTTTGGCAAAAGTTTTAGAACCTCGGTTTCATTGTCGGCTGAAATATACTCCTTTTCGGCAAGAAAGTCAATTGTGCCGAAAATATGCCTTGCCGTAACCTCTTTCATTATTCCGTAGGTTGACTGATTGTTAAGCTCAGCTTTTAGAATTTTCTCGCTTTTACTGCCCTTTAACACATCACAAATCACGGTTTTGCCGTACCTTTGTCCTGTTCTTGCAATACACGACATAATTTTTTGAGCGTCAATTGTGACATCAACAAGCTTGTGAACAGAAAGACAGTTGGAGCATTTTCCGCAGTAAGCCTTTTTTTCACCGCCGAAATACCGCAGAATAAACCCACGCAGACAATCGTTTGTTGTGCTGTAAAAGGTCATATATTTTAAGCGTTCAAAATCACGCTCACGAATTTGCTCGTTTTCTTCAATTGTAAGCTCATCGTTGCCCTCGGAATTTTCAATCATAAAGCGATTTAGGCGAACATCCTTAGGACTGTAGAGCAAAATACAATCTGCCTCACCGCCGTCACGACCTGCCCGTCCTGCCTCTTGATAGTAGCTTTCAATGTTTTTCGGCATATTGTAATGAATTACATATGTAACATTTGACTTGTCAATTCCCATACCGAAAGCATTGGTTGCGACCATAATATTTTTTCGGTCAAAAACAAAATCCTCCTGATTTTTCCTGCGTTCGTACTCATCAAGACCTGCATGGTATCTTGCCGCCGAAAAGCCGTTATCGCAGAGCAATTCGCAGACAGATTCAACATTTTTTCGGGTTGCACAATAGACAATTCCCGACCTGTCGCTACGCTCCCGAATGAGGTCAATAAGCTTTTCGTCCTTTGACGATGACTTTATTACACCGAAGAAAAGGTTAGGGCGGTCAAATCCCGTTGTAATTTCAAACGGATTTTCAAGCCTGAGAATTTTCTTTATATCTTCTTTTACATCATTCGTAGCCGTTGCGGTAAATGCTCCGACAATCGGACGATTTGCAAGGCTTTCAACAAATGAAATAATTTTGAGGTAACTCGGTCTGAAATCCTGTCCCCATTGTGAAACGCAATGAGCCTCGTCAACTGCAACCATTGAGATTTTTATCTTTTTACAGGTGTCGAGAAATCCGTCAGTCAACAGCCTTTCGGGTGCAACATAGATGATTTTGTATTTTCCGTGTTCAACATTTGAAAGCACTCGCAGAAATTGCGGATATGAAAGCGAGCTGTTTATATATGCCGCAGGAACTCCCGACTGAACGAGTGAGCCGACCTGATCCCTCATAAGCGAAATCAGAGGTGACACAACAATTGTCACCCCGTCAAAAAGTAATGCGGGAATCTGATAGCACATAGACTTGCCCGCACCTGTGGGCATAATGCAAAGTGCATCTCTGCCGTCAAGCAAAGCGTCAACTATCTGTTCCTGTCCGTCTCTGAAAGAATCGTGTCCGAAGTAATCTTTTAACACGCTTAATTTATCACTCATCTTTTTGCCCTTATCCATCATTCTTTATTGGAATTATAATTGTTGTATTCTCGTTCAATCCAAGCCATAAGCAGATTTACAATTTTCTGCTGTTCAACCTCGTTAAGCTGTTTGTCCTTTGCAACTCTGTACCACTTGTTAAGACACCCTCTGCAACAACAGGCACAGGCGTGCTGTGCGATAAAAACAGGGTGTCCCCTCATGGGTGTTTGCTTTCCGTCATTCGGAATATATTTTGGCGCAAGCCGTGTTCTGACAAAATCTTCTGCATGGGAGCGGATTTTATTCATTCCCTTTTCATTAATATAGTCAATGTCCTTTTGCTTTAAATGAAACCGACTGCGAAAATCAGATTTTTTCAGTTTGTTTAGTGCCTCATCTATCGTTTGCATTGTTCATGCCTTCTTTTATTGTCATACCTTAATTATAAACAATTACTACGGTAATGGCAAGAAAAAATGCACTCATTTTCTGTTACAGAAAAAACAACCCCACGATTATTTTACCGTGGGAGTTGTTTTCATAGGGTTGCTTTTCAATTATTTTTAGAGATTAAACATCTTTGCAATATTTTTCAGCAAGGGCAAAGAACGCTTTTTCGAGCGAATCCAAGGTTTGTTCCGTCATACTGACCGACATACTGTTTTTGTCGGAAAATATGATTTCAACGATTGTAACCGTGGCGTCATCGACTGTCAGTCCTTTGTTTTTTGGATTATATTTTTTCAGAATTTCCAATGCGTCTTCGGTGGTGTCACACAGCAGTCTCATATCCGTTTCGTCGATCAAAACATTTTCAAAAGCGATATAACCGCATTTGCAGATAGCGTCAAAAAGGAAATTTACACCTTTTTTTCGCACATAAAAAGAACAGCAGTAGTCAAAATTTGAATGATTTTTTGAATAGCTCACGGATATAATTTCTTTTTTTACACGCATTTTTCGTTTGGAAATATTATGAAATAACGACCGTAAAGTCATATCGGTTATGTCATGGCAGCCCCGCAGAACGGACAGAATTTCGGCGGATTGCCGTCAGGCTTATATCCGCAAGCCGAGCAAACAATTGCCGCAGCATTTTGCGGAGTAAACGGCTGTGAAACTTGCTGATTTACTGTGTTGCTCTGCATAGGCATTCCGTTCTGCTGATAGCCCATATTGTTCTGCATGGGCATTCCGTTCTGCTGATAACCCATATTGTTCTGCATGGGCATTCCGCTTTGCTGATATCCCATATTGTTCTGCATGGGCATTCCGCTTTGCTGATAACCCATATTGTTCTGCATGGGCATTCCGCCTTGCTGATAACCCATATTGTTCTGCATGGGCATTCCGTTCTGCTGATAACCCATATTGTTCTGCATGGACATTCCGCTTTGCTGATAGCCCATATTGTTCTGCATACCGTTCCTTATTTGTTCACACAGTCTCATTAACTGCATTCCGTCATCAAACGCTCTCATAAGCTCATTCCTTACAGTACCGATTGACGAATCAACATACATTGATATATCGGTTATGAACGGATGATTTACGATGAATTTTGCTTTTAAAGAAGATATTCTTTGCGGTGATGACGATGTGTTTGTATCACGAACATACGGCTGAAGCGCAAGCGGAACATCAAGCATACCGTTTTGCCCCGAAAATGAGTTTGTTGTATCAAACTGACTGCCAAAACCGCTGTTCCTGCCCTGACGGTTATCATAGCGGTCATACTCATCAGGAATTCCGTCACGGTCGGAATCCTGCAGAGTTGTATATCCAAGCTCAAGCCAAAAGTCCTGCAGCTGTGAAAAATCAAAAATTTCAGGATTGCTGTTTTTGAAATCTCTGCCTATTGTAAAATAGAATTTCCTATTATTAAAATCTACAACAAGCTTTTCGTTTGTACCGGCACTTGCCGACTGAACAAATGCCGAATATTTCTGTCTGTTCTGTTCACGCTGTTCAAGATGAGCTTTAACATCTGCTAATGTTCTGTTTTTCCAGCCTGATGAAAGCGAACTGAGCTTGTGCTTACAGTCGCTGCAAAGATAACCGTCTGAAAGCTTTTGCCTTGTGAGGGCGTTTACCTTGTCACCGCAAAGGTCACAATATTTCTTTTCAAATAGTCCCATAAACTTTCTCCTTTACAAAAGATTCACGATTTTCTTCTGAATATTTGTAGCATCAATAACTGATATTGTGCCGTCACCGTTTGTGTCTGCAATTTTAAGAGTGTAATCGTCAAATTCTTCAAGCCCGACAATATATTTTTGAACCAAGGTTGCGTCCACAACATTAATAACACCATCCATATTGACATCATACGGAACAGTAATGTTTACATCAAGGTTAACATCTTTCTTATCAACATTCACTTCATATACCCGTGTCACGCATTGCGGCTTGCTTACGGTAATGACATATTTACCTGTACCTGTTTGATAATAATACAGAGTTGCATTTTTGTGCACAATTTCATCTGTAAAGCTACTCTTATAAACGCCACCAGGAGTGTATTTATCAAACTTAACAGTAATAGTGTCATCCGGTGAGCCGCCCGTTCTGAAATCTATTATAATGCATGCATTAAACTTTTGCGTAACTTTAACCGATTCACTGTAAATAACATCACCGTTTTTACCCGTAACAGCACATCTGAACTGAGTTTCATCAAAATCCGTATTCGGTCTGATTCTCAAAGTATTTGATTTTGTACCCTTGAAGGAAAACTGGTTTAATGTAGATGAGTCGTCATCTATGTTTTTCCACATTCTTATTATACCGGTGGGTGTTCTTCTCTTTACTTTCATCTGCCACTGATAGCTTGCGGCATTTTTGGCAGCAACCCATATAATTTCTTCTTTGCCTTTCATAATCATAATTTCTGCCTCAGGGAACTGATGTGTAAATGATGGCGATTCATATGGAACATTGTAATATGCCCAAATATAATATTGACCTGTGGTTTCATCCTGAAGAATTGTCGCCTGACTGTCGCCATTGTACAAACCGCATACTGCGTCTTTGTCAACCGCATATCCTTTGTTCATATTAAAGTATAGCTGACAACAATACATACCGCTGTCAAAAGTTTCTCCGCTGTCGAGCTTTCTGCTAATTTTGTTGTTTTCGTACTTATACCACTCAATATAATCAAAGCTGTAATAAGTGCTGTTTATCGGAGTTGCCGTTGTTGAGGGGATTTTTCCCTGTTCAGGTTTCTCCAAGCCTAAAAATCCAATTGTAGGAATTTCTGTCTTCTCAAGAAGTCCCGGAAAGTTACATTTTCCCGAATAAAAAGTACCGCTCTTTGAACCCGTTACTTTACATCTAAAGACAACATCTTTCCACCCTGAGCCGGGTCCTACAAGTTCTGCGTAGGTCTGAAATTTAAGATGGTCTGTAAAAACACCCGAAAATTTCGAGTCGGGGTGGTTGGTTTTATCGTAGAGGTTCCCCCAGCTTAGGCTCGGATATTTTGCCTGCCATTGATAGGTAAAGGTTTCGTCTGAACTGCCGCCGTTTACTCCCACGATAATGTTAAGGACATCTCCTATGTAAACCTCGGTGTCGATATATTTGATATAAGCCTGAACCGCCGCATTTGCGGTTATGGCTGTCATAGGAAGTGTTGTCAACAGCATGAGAAAGCATAAAACAACACTCGAAATACGCTTTGCTTTTTTCTTGATTTTCATAAAAATCCCTCCTTCACGCCCAAGGATCAACCGAAGCCGGAGTTCGTATATCAGAGAGTGCAAGATTACGCCATAAGAACCATTGATTGCCCTTTCTGCGAAGCTCAATCGGACGAGGTGAGTCTGCTCCCGACGACTGAACCTGAACCTTTGCATAACCCTCGCTCTGATAGGTATATGCATACTCGGAAACGGTTATTTTGTACGGAACATTCGGTGTATAATCATTCTTCACGGATGAACCCTCAAAATATGAGCGAGGAATATATCCCCTGCCCTTGATTCTGTCACGCAAAAACTGAACATCCATTCCGTTCATCGGCTGAGGTCCTTTTAATACATTAAGCATTTCTATTGTGTTTTCCGGACTTTCATCATATTCAAGCAACACAAGCATTGCAAATGCCGCTGTTGAAAGAGGTGACGAAAAGTCAAGCTCCGGCATTTTTTTGAGTTCATCTGCATTTTTCGGATAATCGGCAAATACAAATGTTTTGCTTTTGTGCATCGCATTGTTTACCGCTCCCGAAACGGCCTTTGAAACATTGTTTTTTACAGCCTGATTTGTCATATTTTTTAAGCTGTCAAATATACCCATAAACAGTACCTCCTTTTTAAAGTGCGTCAAGTGCGGCGGCAAGATAATCTGCCGTTACGGATGAATAAAAAAACGAGCTTATTTTTCCGAATTGTTTTGCCTGTTTAACCATGTCGGCAAGGTCGGGATATGCCTGTTCGTCACAGAGCAGAGCCGTTTTACAGCTTGGCAGATATTCCTTTACTTTTCCACAAAGCTCAAGCCGTTTCTCAATAGTTGAATCGGCAAGTCTTGTGACATCCATAAGCAAAACATCAACTCTTTCTGCAATGCACAAATCAAGAATTTTCCCGTCTTGATTCGGTGAAACATTTTCAATACAAAATCTTCCCTTCTTTACAAGGGCATTTTGAATAGCCTCACTGAGCAAATTATTCTGAACACTGAGCAAAATTTTCTTCAACGGACATCACCCCTTTTCACCTATATCTTTCACTTATATTGTACAATTTTGCGATAAAATATGAATGTGCCAAACGGCATATTTCACAACATAAACAAAAAAAGCACAGCCGCCCGATTGTTCGGACAGCTGTGACCTTGTGCTAAAAATATTTACGGTGGGTAATTAAAAAGGGGGGTAAATAATAAAATAATTATGCTTTGTTCTTAACAGCGCCTATAATGTAAAGTACAGGGATAGCAAGACCGCAGATAAGAGAGAATACATTGAACTGTGATCCGCCTATCATGCTGATAATTTCGCCTGCAATACACAAAACCGCAACAATAACGCCCCATACAATACATGTATTTGCCTTGTGCGGAAGTTTTGCGTTGATAACGCCGATAATACCTGCAACAAACTCAGCAACCGCACTGATAAGTGCGAAAACGCCGCCGACATAAAGCATAGTCATATCGTATGTACCGTCGTTAAAAGCTGCAAGTGCGGCGATACCGAGAATGGCGATGATTGACACAACCAATGCAATAGCACCAAATACAATCATAAGGATTCCCGTTACTTTAAGAAAAGTTGAACCTTTTGCCTCCATAGTTTTTCCTCCTGTCATTAAATAATAAATTTTATGCACCTTTGTCTTTGATTATTAATCGGACAAAGATAGCGTTTTGCACAAAAGATATTCACCGTCTGAGCAGTTTATATCCTGTAATTGTATTATACTGTTTTAACAGCAAAAAAATATGTGCCAAACGGCACATATTCAGAAAAAAGTATTTATTTGTCGTTAATTCTATCGTCAAGGATTACAAGTCCCGCCTCTCTTGCCTTTACGGCAAGCTCTGTTCTTGACTTAAAGCCTGTTTTTTCAAGCATATACTGTATATAGTTCTTGACAGTGCCCGGAGCAATGTAAAGTCTTTTGGCAATTTCCGTGTTTGTATCACCGCTTGTCAGTTCACGCAAAACCTCAAGCTCCCTTTCGGTAAAATCCGTACTCATTGCGTTGCCGAATTTAATTTTCGGAGTTGTGTCGGGAAACACACGCTCACCGTTCATTGTTCTGTCCATAAGTTCAATAATAGGTTCGGGACTTACCTCTTTGTACCAAAAGCTGTCAACTCCTGCTTCCTTGGCACGCTTTAGATAGGAATATTCGGGCATTGAGGTAACAATGATTATCTTAATTTTCGGGAACTTTGCTTTTATTCTTTCAGCCGCCTCAAGACCGTTTGCTCCCATTGACGTGCATATATCCATTAAAATCAGGTCAACATCGGAATTTTCACAATGATAATCCGTCATATCGGCATTACTTATTGAGCCCGCAAGCGTATAGTTTTCGCTTTGGTTTACATACATTTCAAATAAAGTTCTCGGCATTGACTGATCTTCAACTATCAGTACTCTTGTCATACTGCAGCACCTCGCTTTTCGGTATTGTGATTTCAAGAACAAAAATTTCGGAAGTCGATATTTTCATGCTTCCGCCGATTTGCTCCGCCTTTTTTCTTACGGAAGAAAGTCCGCCGCCCTCATTGATTTTTTGAGGCGGTTTTCTGCCGTTATTTGCAAATTTAAAAATATATTTTTCACCGTCGTCAAGACTTTCAAGAATCATTTTATCTGCTTTTGCGTGTCTTGCGGCATTGTTAAGGCATTGCATTGTTGCAAAAGTCAGAACCCGTGCAACCGCATTGTTATCAGTCGGAAGATTTCCGACTGTTTCAAGCGTTATTCCGACAAGCTTTGCGGCATTTTCAATATCCTTAGCAAAGTTTTCGTCTTTGCAATCATTCTCTGCGGTATTCAGAACAGAAATATTGTTTTTCCACATTTCAAGTAATTTACTGTTATTTTCAGACAGAGTGCCGTTTTCAAGATATCTTCTTGTTGTTATCAGCGTACTGCCGAGCCTGTCATGAATTATCTCTTTTGTGCGAAGAATTTCTTCTTCTCTTGTCAGGTCACAGACCATTTCATTGTATTTTTTCAGATGGGCATTAACCTTTTTTAACTCGCCTATTTCATATTCCAAGGTTGATGTAAGCTTTGTAAACTCTGTTATATCAGTCGCCGCAAGCTGAAAATACGGTTTTGAAAAAATTTCCGTTTCCGACAACGAAAAGCTGAAAACCCTGCCGTCATTTAATCTGACTGTAAATGCCCCGTCATTTTCATATTGAGAAGCCTCTTTTATCTTCTCTCTGAAAGGCATTGCAACATTAAGCGATTTACCCGTAAGTTCAAGGCATATGCTTTCCATAAGGTTATTTTTCAATACAACAAGTCCGTTTTCGTCAAAATAGCAAAGTCCTGTCGGCAAGCCGTCAAAGCTTTCTTTAATTGACATTGCGGTAATATCGGTATTCCTGCAATGATGAAGCCTTACCGTTATGTACACAGACATTACAGCACAATATGCCGTTATGCCGACAGACAGAGCAAACGGCATTCTGCCAAAAAATTCAGCCATTTTATTAATTTGGTTATCATAATATATTTTACTCAAGACATGAGTGCTTACCAAAAACATTGTCAAAGAGATTACTGCAATTATAACCGCTGAAATCGGTTTCCACAACCTGATTTTATAAAGAAAAGATTGCGTTGCGTTGTATATTGCCGCACAGGCAACAACAAATTGCACACTCATCAATATAACACAAACAAACGAACGCATTTCAAGGATGGATGTCATATGTCATCACCTCCGCTTTGCATACGAACAAACACAAACAGCGTGTCGGCGTCATATTCCGTGGTGACATTTCCGCCTAGTTTTATAATGTCGTCAAGTAAATCATCGGGAATTTTCATTTCATTTTTGCTGTCACAGTTGATTTTTAAATCAATAAATCTGTCATAGACTTTTAAATTAAACAGCAACGCATCTGTGCAGTTCATTATATGCCTTATAAAAATCCCGATGAATTTAAAAAGTGCAATAGTTTTTTCGGCTGAAATTTTTCCCGAAACATTACTGAAAAACGAACACGAAATTCCGTAAACAGAAATGTACTCGGCAAGTTCTCGGATACTGTTTTCAAGCTCAAAAGCATTCAGCATTTTTCTGCTTTTTGCCATAATGAGCAGATTGCTTATTCTCTTGATGTAGACATTAACAACACAGGCACCGGCATAATTAACCGCAATATCTCCCCTGTTGTTTTCAATATTTTTGAGTATATTTTCAAGGTCGCAAAGCTGAGGACGGATAAATTCGGTTATACTGTCATAGAGCTTGTTCTGTTCGGTTACTGCCGCTCTTCGTTTTTTCAGCTCTGCCTCTGATTTTAAGATTACATTGTATTCCGAAATCTGCTCTTTTACTTCCGAAAGTTCTCTGTTAATTCGGTTAATTGCCGATATATCTTCCGTCCAAACTGCCTTACCGCCTTTTATATTATGCTTTTTAAGAATTATATTTTCATCAATCACAACACTGTTACCGTTTTGCAGAACAACATCTTTTGAAACATTTATTGCGTTTTTGGAGCGGTATTTCACATTGCCCTCATTGTCAAATATGAGAGTGTTAAGATTTGACGCATTGAAAAAATCGCCGTAACCCGTATTTGACGGCACAAGACCTATCTGAATAAGGCTTTCCCATAAAGCAATTGAGGCAAAACAAAACACCTCGGGAACATTGTAAATTCTAAGTCCCGAATATCCGTGATTCAGATTATTCCAGAGCGTGTAAATTATTGCGACAAGAATTATTACAATCGGAATCCACAGCTTTTTGCGTGTTGCGGAAATTCTGCATCGATTTATTGAAAGCACAATTGACGAAAGTACAAGTATAAAAATCCACACTACAATTACATAGTAAACAGGACCGTAACTGTATTGTTTGTTCCAATTGTGAAAATCGGGTTCAAATACAAAAGCAAGCTGGTGAAAATCGTTCGTCATAACAAGCAGTACAAGAACGGCGGCAGGTATAATCAAAAGATATTTTCGGTTATTTGTATTTTCGGGCTTACCTATATTCAGCATTGCAAAAAACATCATAAGCGGCAAAAACACCATTGCTATGTAATATGAATACCAAAGATACCGTCCGTATGTGTTGATGTCGGCAGGGCTGTTGTATTTTATGGCACGAAGAGCCATCCACAAGAGCATAAGCGCCGCAGATATCACAAGGCAGATTCGTATATTCTTCTGAACAATGCGATATGCAACAGACACACCCCAGCCTATAATAAGCCCGGAAAAGATAATAACATCAAAATTTTCAATATAATTGTCCGCCGAGGAAGTAAGATGAGAAAAAATTCTCACCGCACCTCCAAACAGGAATATAATTATCCCGACAACAGTCAGAAGCTTTGTTTTGTCAACTTTGCGAACCATATGCCACCCGTCAGTTATTTCAAGTTTAATTTCAGCAACATAATTTTTTTCAAAACACCAATGTTGCACACTATTTTACTACATAATAACACAATAAAACGGATTATACAATTCATATTTACCGCAAACTTAAACAAAAAAGTAAATAGTTAATCCCCAAAGTAACTTCCACGGTGGAACTTACTTTGGAAATTAACGCACTGAAATCTTCCCTGTTTTGGACTGTAATCAATCGTGGTATTCTTAACAAACTTATTAAACTACAAAAGGCACATAACCGAAAGTGATAACGGTTATGTGCCTTATTGTTTTTTGCAATGCTGTTTTTTCACAGTCCACGAGTAAAATTTGTACTCTAATTAGATTTACACTATTCTCAAACTCATCATCCGAGAGTGATATATTAAGATAATGTTTTACTACCTTATAGATTTACACTATTCTCAAACCTTTTACAATTACGCCCTTTACAGTATGTAGTTTTACTACCTTATAGATTTACACTATTCTCAAACAAAATAAGGACTTTGGCGTTTTTGAATTTGGTTTTACTACCTTATAGATTTACACTATTCTCAAACCGCCAAACCTCCATTAATTGAGCAGTTAATGTTTTACTACCTTATAGATTTACACTATTCTCAAACTTTTTCTGCTCTCAGACGGTTATTTTCACCGTTTTACTACCTTATAGATTTACACTATTCTCAAACCATTGTGTCAACCGTAAACATCCTGCCACGGTTTTACTACCTTATAGATTTACACTATTCTCAAACATTTAGGTATGATTTTTGTGACGCATATTTGTTTTACTACCTTATAGATTTACACTATTCTCAAACTCAAATGCTGCATGCTCTGCGCTTGAATAGTTTTACTACCTTATAGATTTACACTATTCTCAAACATATAGGTACACCGATACGGTGAATGTCGTGTTTTACTACCTTATAGATTTACACTATTCTCAAACGCTTTTGCATATATGAGTGACTTTTATGAATTTTACTACCTTATAGATTTACACTATTCTCAAACATTTTGACAACGGATGTTTTCGTTTCAAAAGTTTTACTACCTTATAGATTTACACTATTCTCAAACACCGTAGTAGCAGTAGTGGCAATCATAAAAGTTTTACTACCTTATAGATTTACACTATTCTCAAACTCATAAAGTCGTAATCATCCGTTACGCTGTGTTTTACTACCTTATAGATTTACACTATTCTCAAACGTCATTCATAAAGCTATCACTGACACGCATGTTTTACTACCTTATAGATTTACACTATTCTCAAACGTACCACATTTTGCAATGTTTGTCAATACCGTTTTACTACCTTATAGATTTACACTATTCTCAAACGCGGGTTACACTCATCAGGGGTGTTTTTTTGTTTTACTACCTTATAGATTTACACTATTCTCAAACACGCAAAATGCTCTTGACTATCATTTTTCAGTTTTACTACCTTATAGATTTACACTATTCTCAAACACTATGGCAAATCATCAGAAGCAAAATCCGTTTTACTACCTTATAGATTTACACTATTCTCAAACATGATTCCTTGTACGAAAATGGGAAACTAGTTTTACTACCTTATAGATTTACACTATTCTCAAACTTGCAGAAGTTAAGAAGAAAGCAGATAAAGTTTTACTACCTTATAGATTTACACTATTCTCAAACGAACGAGGCTCTAACCTATTTAGGCATTTCGTTTTACTACCTTATAGATTTACACTATTCTCAAACAATTGGGGTCGGGTGGATTCACAATTGTTGGTTTTACTACCTTATAGATTTACACTATTCTCAAACTTTACTAATTTGTTGATAATCAGCATATAAGTTTTACTACCTTATAGATTTACACTATTCTCAAACATGAATTAAATGAATCGTGGCGCAAGAAAGTTTTACTACCTTATAGATTTACACTATTCTCAAACCTTGCAATGTTTCGCCCACTCCCGCAAATCGGTTTTACTACCTTATAGATTTACACTATTCTCAAACTGAGGTGGTCGCCACTTACAACGAATTTAGTTTTACTACCTTATAGATTTACACTATTCTCAAACGATAACAGGCAATACATATAGTTGCCGTGAGTTTTACTACCTTATAGATTTACACTATTCTCAAACCAGGCGGTTTTATTTTCATCAAAGATTTTTGTTTTACTACCTTATAGATTTACACTATTCTCAAACGCAGATTGCGTTAAATATAGGTGTTGGAAGGTTTTACTACCTTATAGATTTACACTATTCTCAAACACACCATGTTTTATAACTTTGTCAAAAACAGTTTTACTACCTTATAGATTTACACTATTCTCAAACACAAATCGCACGCAATAGCAATTCCTGAGGTTTTACTACCTTATAGATTTACACTATTCTCAAACTGTATAGTAATGTGAGTAAGTATCTTTATTGTTTTACTACCTTATAGATTTACACTATTCTCAAACAAGGCAAGGAAGTGTTGTCGGGTAAAAGTCTAGTTTTACTACCTTATAGATTTACACTATTCTCAAACTTTGTGCGCGCAAGCAAAACGGCTTGCAGTGTTTTACTACCTTATAGATTTACACTATTCTCAAACTCTCTGCTGCCGAATACAATTTTGTATATAGTTTTACTACCTTATAGATTTACACTATTCTCAAACTTGCAAGCGGCGCCGTAACGGCAACACAAAGTTTTACTACCTTATAGATTTACACTATTCTCAAACTGTATAGTTTAACAAGTAACTATATCTACGGTTTTACTACCTTATAGATTTACACTATTCTCAAACTCTGCCAGTCCGATACAAGAATTATATTCAGTTTTACTACCTTATAGATTTACACTATTCTCAAACTCTTCAAGCTCTTTTTTAACTGTCCGCTTTGTTTTACTACCTTATAGATTTACACTATTCTCAAACATGGTCGTAGACAAAAGGATAAAAGATCCTGTTTTACTACCTTATAGATTTACACTATTCTCAAACTGTTGGAATGTCATACACATTGAAATTTCCGTTTTACTACCTTATAGATTTACACTATTCTCAAACATTCAATCCTCAAGTGTGTAACCTTTGCTGGTTTTACTACCTTATAGATTTACACTATTCTCAAACTCTTCAAGCTCTTTTTTTTAACTGTCCGCTGTTTTACTACCTTATAGATTTACACTATTCTCAAACATTGTTTTTTGGATTAATAATGCAATTATCGTTTTACTACCTTATAGATTTACACTATTCTCAAACCTCAAATAGGGAATAAAATGCACCCACTATACTGTACACGGCAAATCTATAAGGTCATTTTATAACATTTGTATAATGATTGTCAATAAAATTCGCACAAATCATTATCAATCACAACAAGTTTTTCGTATTCAGAAACTTCTTTCGGCACTGAGTTTTCAATGTTAAGCAAATATATACCGTGCATAACGGCGGATTCCAAAAGATTTTCACATTCTCTGTCATCAAGATAAATATGCAGATTTTGAACAATAAAACACTTTATTCCAAGATACTCTTTCATAAGTTTGAAATATCTTAAAAGATGACCGACATTATCATCCGAGGCATCTGCAGGCGCAAATGAAAACAATTTTACTAATGCCATTGTTTCAATACTTTCGCAGAACTGAAAATCATAATCATTTTCCTTAGAAAGCTCGCAGCACAGGCTCACACATAAAGCTTTAATTTCTGAAATTTGCGGAAAATATTTTGTATTACACAAATTTTCAAAAAAAGAATTTACCTTAGTCATCATTTTTCTGTCAGAAAATTCAAATGTAAGAACGCTGTCAACATATTTGACTGATTTTGAAAAATCAAGCGGCTTAAAATTTTCGGAAAACACAAACATTTCATTACAATCACATTCACTAACCGAAAGTATTGTATGTCTGAAAAGTTTTTTATTTTCTATAACAAGAGTGACCGCATTGCCTTTTGAAAAATCAAAAGGCTCCGACATATACTTGAAAAGAAATTTCATAGCATTAACAACCTTTCGTCACTGTCAACGGTATCACTTGAATAATCGCCTGTAATTATCTCAATTTTTGAAAACTGTTTTTCGGTAACAGACAAAATCTGAACAAGTCCTTCCGGCGGTTTATTCTTTTTCAAAACGTCAATTATTGCCGCTGCCGTATTCTGATTCAACGCAAGCTTAACATACACAGATTCCTGCATCATCATAAAACCGTTTTTAATTAAATATCTTCTGAATTTTCCGTAGTTATGCCTCTGTAAAGGAGTTTCAACGGGCAAATCAAATAAAACCATTATTCTCATAAATCTGTAACTCATTTTCCTGCAAACCTTATAAGCGAGGTATCACATTCTTCTATTGCATCAAATACACTTTTGCAGTATATTTTCACGGCATTTATAAAAGTTTGTGTTCTGCCGTCAATTTTGAATGCATCGTTTAACAAATTGAATATTGATATTTTTTCTTCTTTTTCAAACTTTTGAGGATTCATATCCTTTACCGCTATATCAACGAACGGGCGAAAAGGTTCCATTAAATCACAGCTCAGATTGTATTGATTAAACATATTATCGTGAAATAATCCCAATTGTGTGAGATATCCATTTGCTGTAATTTCTCGGTTAAAAACGGAAAGAACAATACTGTAGCCATAGTTCAGAGCAGCATTTATAGGACATTCGTCATTGCGACTGAATGATTTTCCGAACAAGGCATTAAAATACACCTTGGCGGCATGTCCTTCTCTGTTTGATTTATCATTAAGTTCAAGCTCATCTATATATCCCATAAGCATACTGCTTTGTGGAAGTTTGTATATTTCAAGAACCTTAGCTTGATTCTTAATTTTTTCGGCTACAATCTGAGTCCACACACATTGCTTTACCGTTTCATTCCACGCAATTTGTCTTTTAATTTTAAGACTGCAGTCATGACTACCGTAATATGGCGTAAGTTCCGAAAGAGGATTGTGCTTTTCATCGCAGAATATGACCTTTACTTTTTTCTTGATAAGCTCACAAAGGAGAGCGGCAGTAACCGAAACAGCTGTACTTTCAATAACAAGCACGGATATTTCACTTATATGCACCTTTACCGTGCTTTCAACATCACGCACAACAAGGTGTCCCATGCTGTAATCCAGCTTGGATGTTTTTGTGATTACTACCGTTCTCCAACTCATCTAAATTTCCTCTTTTCTGATAACTTACATATTTAATAAGTCAATCTTTTTCTCAAACAAACCTGTTACCGACTGATGAACAAGATAAATCGACTTTACACCTTTAACCTCCGACAATACGGAATTTAAACCAACTCTTCCCGAAGAACTACCCTCACCAATATATGTAAGATTTCCTAAAACAGCATTACAATGTATGATTTTGAGTATTTCTGTAAGAACAAAACATTGTTTTCTAATATCCAGTTTTTCAAAAGCATCACGGTGAGATGCGATTTTAACACCCATATCACCAAATTTAACTTTTAAAACTGTATCTGTCATTTTATAGGTTAAAATATCAAACAACTTCAAATTCTCATCGGCACTCACTTTGTCAAGCTCGGTAATATTGTAATTTTCAGGCTTGGAATTCAACTTAACAACATTTCTGATATATTTTTCAGTATCATAACTAACTGTTAACTGCATGGCTGGTTTGTATATAATTTGCTTACCAGTCTTGGCACTTATATGCATTCTGAAACCGTCAATTTCAATGCAGGCATTATATTTTACAACGGGAATCAGAACCACAGGATTTTTCAAGCCAAGAGTTTCACTCAGATATTTTTCAGGGTTTGCCTCATACCGAGCCTTAATGTAAGAATCAATTGCCACAAGACGACGCATTTCTTTACCCTTTTTACCCTCATATTTCACAAATGAAAAATATGAGGATGTCGGCTTGTCATATCCACCATACTTACTGATATCCGAAAGCGGAGAGTTCTGTTTTAGCGAAACCTGACCGCTTCCTTTTTTCAGAGGATTCATCTTGAAAAGTCCGCCGTTCCTTGTTAAAGCATACCTTGTAAAACGGATATTGTTCTTATTCATAGTCTTTCTGACAATTTTGATTGACTTATTATCATCAATTGACCATGCGTTCGGTGTATTAAAACTGAACATTTTGTTCAGGCTATAAGCTTTGGTTTTCAAACCTTCGATAAATATGGACTTGTTGTGTGTACAGCGTTCGTTATACACATTGCCGACAACAATATTTAGATAGGCATCTTTTGCATGGTGAAAATCGTTTACTTCTCTGCATTTTAAGAAATCATATTCGTGTCTGAATTCAGAAACCGTTGACGCTTTTACATACACAATTTCAGTATCGGGATACAATTCTTTAAAAAGTGACGCAACTGCTTTTGTTGATTGAGAAGTTTCAACAATCTGTCTTGCAATAAAATCTGAAAGTTCGCTGTCAGTAAGCTCAGTTGCCCTTGTAAGCCTCTCGTACTTTTTCTTGCTAATAAGACCTTTATCCATAAGCAAATGCCAGAAGCCTTTCATCTTTTCACGAATTGAACTGTCAAGCGGATATGTATTATCCTTGTGAGCATTAACCTGTTTCTTTACAAGGACACGGTTATCAAGGCTGTCATCTTTAACTTTTGAACGAGGGAAAATATGATCCACATCGTAAATGTTTTGATTGTACAATTCCGACAGATTTATCGGTTCTCCCGTGTACATACACTTGCCGAATTGAGTATAGTAAAAATACAGTCTGTCTCTTTTAAATTCATCATCAGGTGTTTTTTCAAGAGATTCCCAGAGTTCGCCCGAATCCTCACCGCATTTTTTATATAAATCTACAAGCTTGGTCTTTCTTGACTCTTTACGGCCTTTGTCACCTTTCACACCGTCTTTTCTTGTCATCTCAACAAATATCTTTTTAGGTGCATGACCTTGAATTTTGTTGATTTCATGCATAATTTTCAAAGACTGATACACAGGTCGTTTTACCGCAGGAGAAATATAGAGATTCTCCACCATTTTCTCAAGGCTTTGCCCTGTCTGAATACCGTCAAGATAGTTTTGTCTGCTCTGTTCAAAACCGTATTTTGAGCCAAGCAGCTCCATAAGATTATCATTTGTCTGCCATAGTGCATGGATAATGTTAAATTGCAACTCGCCTGTATTTTTATCGACATTATAAACTTCGGTAAGAAACTCCTTTGATAATCTTCCCCAATCCTTGTATTTGAGTTTAGAAATTCTCATTATATCTTCATCCGATAATTTTGAACCGAGCTGCCTTTTTAAACGCTTTCTTAAAAGTTTTTTATCATCGCCAAATACAGTTATAGCTTTTATAGCGTCCTCTTTTTCGCTGTCGGTCAGATTAAACTGTGACATTTCAATTGCGGAACGCATACTTGACTTAAAATCACCGTCAATACCTGTAATATCAAAAGCAACACCTTTTTCGCTTTTTAGATAATTTAGCAAATCTTTTCTTCTGACCTTTTTATGCGTCATAAACAAGTCATTAAATATTGCCTGTTTAAGACTTACATCAGGCTTTTTTCCGTCAAGTCTTAAATTATTCAGTTCATTAAGAACCGTAAAAGCACTGTATAAAATAGAATTCTTAGGTATTACATCCTTCGTTGGAAGATATGTACATTTTGAAGTCAGATTATTTATAAAATTCTCTGCCGATTGCTCTATGTCAACAACACTGTCAAAATTCCACGGATATATTTTTTCATCACTTCTGACAAGCCAGGATTTTAGGCTGTGATTATTCAGCGGACCTACATAATACGGTATTCTGAATTCAAAAATTTTGACTATCTTGTCACTTACAGAAATTCCGTTTTCATCTTTTTTATTAAGAAATTCAAGATAAGTTGAAGCATTTTTCAGAATTGCTTTCAGCTCACTTCTGTTCACCTGCATAGGAATAACGCCGTTATCTTTTACGACAATTTTCGGCATAAATGTGCCGTTTTCAATCTTATCAAACATTTCTTCATAGCCTGTTTTGTCAAGCTTTTCAAACTTTTTCTTCAGATATTTGCAGAAATCCGCCTGATTTGTACGATACTGAATCACACCGTTTCTGCCGTTTTCTTTGTACTTTCCGCAATATGCCGTATAGTTATCAAGCTTGTCCTTTGTAATTCTAAAGATTTCGCCATATAACGATTTACATCTCTCTTTAACGAAATCTTTGAGCATTTTCAAATCTGAACTATGTTCTTCGTATGTTTTAACTTTGGCAAATGAAATATACTTTTCACCGTTCAAAATATCTGCAAGAATTGCCCAGTCATAAACCGCCTTTGCTTTTTCGATAAGTTCAAACTTTTCTTGTAACAAATCACGGTATGTATTTTCATTATCGTCATAACCGCTTTCAAAGGTAATACCGTTTACTTCCTCACTGTCAAACGACTTATCACCGAACATATCGGAAAATTTAACCTTTCTGCCACACATCAAATCTATCAAAGCGGTTTCGTATGGATTATTTCTTTTACTGTAACCGAAAAGCTTGTACGATTCGGACGATTTTGCAGTTTTCTTCAATGTTTTGTCCTTTAATATTTCTGAAAATCTTAACGAATCATTGCACTCAAATTCGATTTCATATTCTTCTTTTAAGTAAAGTTTTAAATCGTCAAAAAGAGCTTCAAACGAGGATTCATTTTCAAAATCAGACCCCATATTATCAAACAAGAAATGTCCCCTGTGTTTTATAATATGATGTAACGCAAGATATACAAGTCTTATATCGTGTGGTTGTGAGCTCTTAATCAATTCTTTTCTAAGATGATAAATTGTGGGGTAGTCTGTATGGAATTCTTTATCGGTGTAATTACCGTCTGCAAAAACCGCATACGGAACATTTGATGATTTGTCATCAAGATACAGACAACTTTCTTTTAATCTCTGAAAAAAAGCATTGTCAACTTTTGAAATTTCCTCATCAAAAAGCATTTGCAGCCATTCAATACGGTTTCTTTTTCTCAAACCTCTTCTTCGTGCCGATCTAAGAGTTCTTCTCTCGGCAGCTGAATTACTCTCCTCAAAGAGATCAACACCCCACATGGCATTGCCTTTAAATTTGCAAAGATTGTAATCTGTATCGGCTACTGCATATCCGACAGAATCCGTTCCTATATCAAATCCTGCATAATAATCGTTATTAAAATTCTTCATAAATTTCCTCCTTTTCTATTGACAAAGTATTTATTTTGTAATATTATTAAGATAATCTAATTACCTTATTGGATTTACACTATGAGTTCAAATAAAAATTCATTCTATCCGTTGCTTAGGCAACCATCACAGTGTGTGATTTGAGGATTCGGTTTTCCGAATCCTTTTCTTTTGTCTAATTTTAGCACATGCTGTAGTTATTTTCAATATCTTTAAGTTATTTTATCCTTATTTTTAGTACATTTTATTCAGTTATACAATTTTGGGATACTTTCTATATATTTTGCATAGTATAACATACTACTATCAGTATGTCGTATTATACATTTTTAAAATCAAAAGATTTCTGCCCCGTCAATTGCTTGCGGTGCGTAACCTTAACCCCCATCAACGCCCTTCTATTTCAAATATTGCTCCATAATAAAAGCTAGGGCAGAAAAAGAGCTGCAAATAAAAAGTAAAAAAAGTAGAGCATATTTTGCCAAGATCCGTTAAAAGGAATTGCTTAAAAACCTGAAACGGAGGACAAAATATGCTCTACAGATGTTTTACAGAAAAGCTCTAAAGAGCTTTTGAACGCAAAATCAGGGCAACCAAAAGAACACTTGAAGAACACTTGCCGCTTGTGATGAGGCTCTTAATAACCTCTCTGACGAAGAGCTGTTACAAAAATTAGAAAAAAATTTCAGCCAATATTCAAGCAAGTTGAAACGGCAGGAGTCAGAACTGAATAGCTTTTGTAAAAGAACAGGATTACTTCCTGACGGTTCTCGTCAACAGGCTTATGGTTTTGGCAGAAGTACTGCTCAAAAAGCGGTGTGGAGAAATAAGAAAGCAGTTGCAAAATCCGCTGAAAAGAGTATAATTAAAAGCATAGATATTGATGATTTTGAAGTCGTTACATACGGAAAAAATTTTAACGCTGAAGTGAGTAAGGTTATAATTGACACCATGTCAAAATGTGAATCTGAGGGTGGATTCATCATTAGTGAAATTGTTGCAAAAAGTTTACCCAAAAATGATAAAGGAACTCCTGTTTTACAAATTGAACCTTTATCAAACGGATTGTTACAATTGTCTTTAAACACAGATATACTTCCTGGAAAAACTCTTGATAAAATCAATCAAATATTTGCAAATTCAAAACTATCTATAGCAAACACATTAGAAGAAGCTGTGTGGCATGAAAGTGGACACGCAAAGACAATTTTCGGAATGAGATCCGAAGATGTCAAAAAACTATATGATGAACTGTCAAAAATTCACATAGAAGGTATCAGTATTATTGCTTATGATGATGGTGCGGAAGCACTTGCGGAATTAGAAGTTCTAAGAAAACGTGGTGTTAAAGTATCAAAAGAATGGATGCAATTCTATGAAAAATATATTGGGAGGAAATACTAATGATTTGTATTTCAGATTGTTTTGAATGTAAACATCAAAGAGATAAATTGTTAGACGGTTGGATACCTTGTTGTGATGCTTTTCCTGAAGGAATCCCATTGGACTTTAAATTTGGTAAAGTAAAAGAGATGAAAGAGTGCAACAATGGTATTGGCTTCGAGAAAAAAGAAGAATAGTTTTATTTGCCTTGTATCGGCTTTAATTACTGAAAGGTAAAGTTACATAGTTGATTGAATAAAAACAAAATCAAACGAATTTAAACGGGTATTAAAGGGGTGTTTGAAACATCCCTTTTACTTTTACCCACAGATTATGGTTATAAGCTCCCGAATTTCGGGGGCTTTTAATATTGCTCAAATATCTGAGCATACACACAATTGCTAATAAATTGAAAGGAGCAAACAAATGAACTTAATGGAAATTTTAAAAGCCCTGTTTGGCGGCAAAGCTTTGACATTTGAACAGTTTGCAGAAAAGGTAAACAATGCGGCAGATGTTAAGCTCGGCAACCTTGCAGGCGGTCAGTACATTGAGAAAGACAAATACGATGATGTATCAAATCAGCTTGCAAGTGTAAACGCAAATTTCCTTGAGGCTTTGTCAAGAAAAGTGTGCAAGTTATTTTTCTAACTTACACACTATATTTTACAAGCTCCAATCCGCTGTTTTGTTATTGCTTGAAGGATTATTATTTACACAAAATTTTATGGGGTGCCAAAAATAATGCCGACAGTTAATAGCATTAACAGCTATAACTTGTCGGCATTTAAATTCTAAAATTTGACTTTATTTAATCTCCGCAAATATAATCAGTCATCTATGTTATTCAATTCTTCAAATGGTATGTCATGTTTGTTTGCATACTGTTCTGCATAACTACCCTTTATTCCATAGATTGTGAGCTTATCGCAACCTTCAAAAGCGTTATCTGCAATATATTCTACCTTATCGTAAATGATAATTTTCTCCAACAAGGTGCAATTTTCAAAAGCACCCCATTCAATGCTCTTAATATTTTTAGACAAAACTAACTGTTTTAAGGATATGCAATTACTAAATGTATATCGTTGTATTGCAGTAATATTATCGGGAATATTTATACTTTTTAGTGATGTGCAACCGGAAAAAGCACCGTATGCTATACCACGATCAGCAATATTATCCGGAATTACAAGCGTTTCTAATGAAGAACAGCCTGAAAATGATAAACTTTCAATTTCTTTTACATCACCATTAAAATTAACATTTTTCAGACTTTCACAATTCGTAAAAGAGAATTGTTTTATAGTACTTGGGAGTTGTATGCTTTCTAATGAAATACAATGGTAAAAACATCTGTTAAATATATACTCTATCCCTTCAGAAACAACAATCTCTTTTACTATATCGTTATCCTCAAACATTCCTTTCCTTTCTGCTCCCCACAAATTGTATCCTGTAACATATCCGCCTAAAGCATTTACTTTATGGAAAAATATTGTTGAAGGAATTACAACTTTCTCTGACGGGTAGTTTATCTTTACAATTGTTGCCGATTTATTTGTATATCCATCGGTTTCATATGTGTACCCAAACCACCAATGTTCACTTGAACAGCTTTGCAGCAATATAAGTATCGCTATCACTGCACTCAATATCCCAATAGGTAATTTATATTTTTTTATTTTCTCCATCATATTAAAATTCTCTCGTAAAAAATATAGTTTTAATTATCAACAAACCGATAATTATTAATTTACAGACTGAATTGTTGTATCCAATTTTTCAAATGGTATGTTATGTTTTTTTGCATACTGTTCTGCATAACTACCCTTTATTCCGCAGATTGTAAGTTTGTCACATCTGTCAAAGGCATCATTAGCTATATATTTAACTTCATCATGAATATTTACTTTTTCTAAAAAGTCGCAGCTATAAAACGTTCCACTATTAATAGATGTTACTTTTGGTGGTATAGTAACAAATGTTAGAGAATCACACTCCCTAAATGCATAAGATTCAATTGTATCTATGTTTTCAGGTAAATCTATTTTTTGTAACGCACATTCTGCAAAGGCATCACCTTCTATCTTTTCTACACTACTTGGCAATTCGATAAAACGCAGGTTTTTACAATTACTAAACATTGATTCACTTATTGTTTTTATTCCTGTTTCAAATTCCACAGACCTTAAATATTTACAAAAAGCAAACGCCCTTGTCCCGACTACTCTAACGCTGGAAGGTATATTCACTTCACAGAGACCTGAAGAATAAAATGCATCATTACATATTTCCGTTACACCTTCAGGGATACTCACTTCTGACACATTACTGTCTTCGAATATTCCCCTTTTAGCTGCTCCTGTAAGATTAAGCACCTCATACTCACCTAACTTTGTAACTGGAACTCCATAAACACTTGACGGAAGCTTAACATGATACTCTTCACCTGTATATTTAATCAAAGTTGCTTGACCATTATCCACCTCAAACCAATAGTTATATTTTTTTGACATATAATACTCCGTACCATCTGATTTGTTACTCTTCCAAGGATGAAGCAAAAGTATTATTAATGCTATAAATGCTACAATTAATACAATTATCAATATAATTCTAGTTTTTTTATTCATACACTATCACTCTTTTTGTTATAGTATATTGTAATCGGATGACATAGCAAAAGACTTTGTCATCCGATTGCTTATCAAAGTATATTACGGTTTATATGTTGACCATATACCATCTTTATACCACACATCCCGTGTTACTAAGTGACCTTCTTGTAATACTCCTGGTATCTGTTTATTCTTCGAATCATTGAATATTACTTTAGGATTATCTATACCATATATCGTATAAGTTAACCAATTGTCATACATTTGACTATTCATTAATGCACCAGGCCATGACATCAGAATATCATTATCTTCATAGAAGTAAATTCTTGTGTCCCAATACTCCCAATCAGAAGGACGATAAAAATGAACAGTAATTCCCTGTGGTTTTTTGCTATATGCAGTTTCATTTACTACCCACATTTCATCTTCTGTTATTTCAATTCCGGGTTGATTGATACCGGGATGTTGTTGTCTGGTTGCAGGATCAGTAGTGCTATTATTAAAAATAACTCTCGGATTGTTCACACCGTAAATTGTGTAAACATACCGGTTATTACCACCATCAGGGGACATTTTCTCTCCTGGGAATAGAAGTTCATGGTCATCATCATTATAATAATAGATATGAGGCTTTGTCAATAAAAGTGTGTAAGTTTTTTAAAGATCATAAAAAATTATGTTAATGCCTTAAATCATGTGCTCGTATTTTTTAATATGGGCACTGATTTTTTCATTAGCAGCCAGTTGATTTCTGACCATAGCCCAATTTTGAACCTTTCTGAAACTTGAATTTATGCTTTCAACCGCATTGGTTATACACATAACCTTACGAACGGCACTGCCGTAATCAAAAAGATACTCGACATGGTTGAAATTTCGTTTCCACACATCAACTGCTCCGTGAAATTGTTTGCTGTGCAAACGGTGAAATACTACATAGCGTATTGTGAAATTTTCTGCTAACACAGAAAGTGAAATGAAATAAATCAGCTCACGCCGTAGGCATTTCACATTCAGAGGAATATTTCACACGCAAAGCGTATTTCACAAATCCGTAAGGATTTATTTCACTAAAAAAGCGACAGGTAAAAACCTGTCGTTTTTCTGGCTCACCCAACTTACTTTGTAAGAAAGGAAAGTAACTGCCTCGCATACTATGTTTGGTTCTTAAACAGCACTCGCACAATCCCAGTTCACTAAAAGCAGTCCACAGGACTGTTTTTTCTTAACGCTCACCTTCTCGCCCGATTTAGCAGTAAATTTAGATAAAAAAGAAAACAGAGTAGTCAAAAGACTACTCTGTTGTGGCTCCCCCAACTGGGCTCGAACCAGTGACATCATGATTAACAGTCATGCGCTCTAGCGAGTGTAGGAAAATAGTGATTATATTCAAAATATTACTTTGTATCTCTCTCTAAAAAATTCCTTATTTCATTTGTAATGTTTTCAGAGATATTAGTAAGCTCAGGATATATTATTGACTTCACTATTCCCATATGTCTAAGCCAATCTGCCAATTCTTGTACACAGTCCATTGAAATAGTAACTCGTTTTAGAAAAGGTTTATATTTTTCTTTTGCAATATTTTTATATTGATCTTGTAGGATTTTTAAATCATACTCCGCCAAATCTTTATAATGTTCACCTGTTGATTCATCCTCTATATCTTTAACATCAATATCTAAACTAAACATCGTAAAAGTACCTACCTGAGCTTTGACTCGCTGATTCACAAACGGTACATAAATTGCTACTGGAAAACTATCAGATTCATGTTTCTCAGATACAAATGGTAAAAACTCTTGGTATTCATCTTCAGTTCCAAACATAGATGGTATAGGGTAACGAGTAATAGATAGTTCTTTATCCTGATCTTTAATCTGTGTTTTCAAATATTCTCGAGCAACATTCAGCCTTATCGGATTTAAAATCCAGATATCCGCATTATTTTTGCATGTTTCTCGTACAGATTGTTTTCCCTCACTATAAAGCATTTGATTTTCAGCAGCAAAATATAATGCTACAAAAGCTGAGGTACTCCAATCTAAAATATTAGTCGGAACAGAATAATGTTGCATTGAAACTAATGTTCCGATTTTTGAATTATTCCCTTCATCAAATATTTCAGGCACGCCAAAAGACTTTACTCTAAAGGATTTAAATAAGGATTCTAAAGTTGTTCTTAAACTTGCTGAATAAAAAGTGTCTTGAGAATTTTTCATACGATATAAGCTTGGTAACAATTTGTAGTCAGAATTACTATGACCTCTAAACCAAATAGGTGTTATATTTTCATCATCCGATAACTCTTTCACCGCTGAATTGATATTTTGTAATATTTCATAAACAGATCTGGCAAGTTTAATTCTATCTTGTTTTATAAAATTCTTGACATCAAAATTATATGTTTGTTGAACTTCTAAAATTACTTCGTTTTTCCGGTTTTCCACAGAAAGACATTTTCCAATATAAATCTCACCAAATTTATTTTGATTTTGGAAGTTTTCAATAAAGCGAACATTTTGTTCGAATTTTGTTTCTTGATTTTGTGCTTGTTCAAAACTAAAAAGTTTCCTTGTTCTATTTAATTTATCTGCAAACACACCAAATGTATCGTCAATATTATTAAAGTCTAAATCTTTAAAAATAACATTAAATATGTTTTTATATAAAAAAACTACATCAGAATATTCTTCATAGGTCGAAATTACATAAGCCTTATCTTCATCACTTATTTGATAGTTTTTTAATAATTCTGTCATTGAAGCAACCGTGTTATCTCTATCTATATCGAGCTTTAAAACATAATCGCATACAAACAATAAACGAAAACTTTGCCGAATATTATTTTTTCCAGATAATATTTTTTTGTAGTATAAAACCTGTTTTAAATAATTTTCTTTATCAATCCCTGTCGATTGAAGCATAAAGTAATCAGCCAAAGCTTCCCTTATTGCATATTGTACATCATCAGCAACAGATATAATCCGATTATTAGCACCATAATAAATTATCCAATTTTCAAATTTTTGAATTCCTCTTTCTAATAAAAGATTAATCTTATTTACAACTTCTTTAAAACAATCACTTTCGGTATCATCATATTTACCTGTTTTATTTTCATAAATCTTATCAAAATCCATCTGATCTAATACACAATATATCTTTTTAATTAATACTTCGTTATTAGTTATCTCGCATAACAAGGTCCTATTAATATTGTTATAGTAAACATCCCACTCTATATCATGTTCATCTGTTTTTTTTAAAAAAATACGTTCTATCCCATCAAATTCTGTAATAATATTATTCAGAACAATTTTTTCCACATATGTTCTGATTTCTTTATAAATCTTATTCCAAAGTTCATCATTTAATCTATTATTCAAACCTGGTAAAATATTTTCCTGCAAATACAACATCATTATTTGAGTGACTATTATATTAATTACGACAATACCCAACAATTGATTTCTTAATTTTCTATCTTTGGGCGGTATATAATGATATATCTCATGTGATAACAGGAAAGCATATTTAGGAATATCTATTAGCGCTTCATAGGGTAACTTTATAGTAATAACTTTATTACTGATATTCTCCTTGACAATTATATTAGGACATGACAATGATGTTGTAATCGGAATAACATCAAATATTATAAATGGCACTATGCGTGACTGTTTACTAATTTTGGGTATACTATAAGCCAATTCTAATAACTGTTTTACTATTCCTTGATACGCTCTTAATATTTTACTGTATGTACCAGTATGTTTTAAATGAGTATTTGGAACTTCGAAAAACAATCTGTTAGCCTGAGAAACATGCAGTATCATATGACGCATGCTACTTACAATAACATCAACACAATTATATTTTGTTTTATTTGAAATGTCATTATTTTCATCATTCAAAGTTAAATCCTTTAGATAAATTAATGCATAATTAAAATAGTAATGCAAATCGTTAATCCATGGTGAACTAAAAATAGATGATATATTTTTTATATAGTCTTCATATAATATCCATAAAGTTTCCTGCAGATAAGGAGCATTTTGAAAAATTGTAGTATTAATAATTTGATCAATGTAATTCTTTATGACCTTTATATCTTCTTCAGTTATATACTCTCGACAATAGTCAATATCAAAATAAAAAGTATATACTTTTATATCATCATAATTAATTTCGACAGCTATTTCAGTATTAGATTGAATGAAATTGTTAAAAAATATATTATTTCTTATATGTATAAATCCGTCTTCTTTATATAAATTTGATGCCAATTCTTTACTTGAAATTGAAAACAATAAATCATGTTCGCCAAGAATTGTTTCAAATTTTATATCTGATTTATTTAAAACTTGACATAAAGTTTCCTTAACATTCTTAAAATTAAAACCTTCTTTCTTTGTTAAGCGTATATGAAGATCTCCTTCAACATTACTAAAATCTATTTTTGAATTTATATCTCTAATTCCCATTATAGTTGAAATATTTGCAACTACATTTTTCCCAGCTTTTGTTACTGATTTTCGTAATGCTTCAATCACACTCATAATATCTTTAAATTGATCTGATAGCCAAATAATTACTAAATCATTTCCTCCTAAAGTGCAGTATATATCATAACATATATTACTGCTACCAATATCATTGTCATTTATTATACAATCAATGGCATTTAAAAATTCATTACGCATTGTTTTTCCAGGATTTTTACAAGAATATATATAATGATAAACCTCAGGAGATAAATCAACCATAGAAATTCCAAAAAATCTAAAATTTTTATCACTTTTTTCCGTTTCTTGAAATGCAAAAATACATTTATTGGGAGCCGTTTCAATATATTCTAATCTTTTAGGATTTTCATCACAACTAACATCATAAATCATTGAAAATTGTCGTTCCCCTACCCAATTCTTTTCACTATACGCAGATTGTCGGAATTGTTCAAATTTATTTATTTTTCTAATTTCCAATCTATCAAATGACGACCATACCACACTACGAACAAAACTTTCATCATAATCATTAGTATAAGAATCATTTTTTCCAAGTGGTGAATATTTATAGAAATTCAAAAGATATCCATTCATATGATTTACCCTCTTTCAAAAATTATATAAAAAAGATGCAGATTACTCTGCATCTTTTTTTCGCAACATATCTAAAATTTCATTATACTTTGAATCAATAGATACTCCTGATAGATGTTTATAAACTTGCAAACTTTCGTCTGAATATTCATCAAAAACATCATAAAATGAATTAATTTTTATCTGCGATTCTTCTCCTGTCGATATAACATCTAAACTCATTTTGCTGCAACACCTCTCTTCTCTCCGTAGGCATCTTATGCAAATCTATGATATGCAATACCCACTTCATTGATACTTCTTATTTTGGTAATAGGCAAATCAAATATGAGATTAAACTGCGTTCTGTTTTATTATACCGTAGATTATGCTGATTTGCAAGTATTTTTTACTTATCAACAGAATTAAAGCACTTAAAGATATGTCTAAAATATGCAGATTATATTTATATGTACTACAAATCCAACATGTTTCATAACACCAAAATATTCATTGCATAAAACAATCATCCCCTCTAACAATTACCCCGAAAGGTAACTGCTTCTATAATTACATATTATCCAGCAGAAGTATATTTCCTTTATTAATTTTCTTAACTCTTTAAGGAGTGCTATTTCCAATAACAATACAGTTTAATGCAACTTCTATTTTTGTCATGCAATAGCTATTTTGTACTCCACTCATATTGCCCAGAACGTGAATTGTATCCATAATATTTATCATGAAAAATATCCATAGATTTTATATATTGGCTCAGGATTAATACAACATCACTGTTTGTAGGCATATCATCCATATCAAGCACATCCAAAAACGGGTACATATTTTCCTCTTTCAACAATTCCTTTATTGGTTCTAAGACTCTATTTATTGATTTAACCTTAAAGTTGTTAAGAGGCGTATCTGGCTTTTTCTTTGATAATTCTTGTAACTCCCCATATATTCCCGAAAGTAACGGGCAAAGCAACTCATATTGAGTGACTGCTTCTTGAGTAATTGTATCTTTCATATTTCTTCTCCCTCTAAAATGTAAAGTCCGATAAAGGTCTTGAAGTTTTTACTTCATCTTTTGAATCTGAAAGATTCCAATACCAATTCCCAGAAAGCAATTTTACATTATCATATTTGAATCTTTCTAAACATTTTATATATTGCGAGATAATCATTACTACATCACTGTTAAAAGGTATATCCTCTTCTTCAAACTTTTCAAAATCGGCAAAAGGTTTATATCGTTCCTTCAAAAACTGATTAGCTTCCTCAATTAACTGGTTAATGAATTTTAACTTAAATTTGTTAATTGCCCCATCAGGAGATTTTTTTGATAAGATACTCAGCTCATTATACATATCCTTTATTTGAATATGTAATTTTTCAAATTTTTCAATTTTATCTTTTTCCATAATATTTTCTCACTTTCCTAAGATGGACACATTCTTATAAATTCTACATACTTCTTATTTATAACTTCCATTGGGTCACGTTGCTTATTTTCGTATACATCAACCATAAGCCTGATATCTTCATCAGTAAGGCATAAAATACACTTTCTTTGTCCACTCCATAAATCTATAGTATTTCTCATAATACTTTTCTTTAATGGATTTCTAGTTATAATAATTCCAAAACGTCCAAACTGCTCCGAAAGATAACGATTTAACTGATTGATATGTTCTCTACTAACCTCATTTACATTTTTCATTTCAAAAACAATCTGTCTGCAATCATATTTATCATATAATTCTTTCAACAATGGAAATGAACAATTATTATAAAAGATTAAATCTCTTATCTGAGTTCCCGAATCAATCCTGCTTTGCGCTTGAGCAAAATCAAGATGGGGATATAACAAAGACGCAAATAGCTTTGTACAACTATTTTCAAACTTTTTATCGGCATTATCCGTTTTACCCGATGGTAGTTTTACTATCTGATTCAAACATTTTTTAGCAGAGATAACTGGTATTTGTTTGAACAATGGGTCATTTTTACAATCTGCTTGCGTACGCTCCTTTGCTGCTATATATGCTGTAATCATTCCATAATTATATCTGTTGTATTCTAATACTTTAGGTTTTTCAATTTTATCTTCTTCGCCCTCCTTTACATAAGCATTTACAAAATAGTCGTCATAATTAATCCATGGAGTATGACGCAACCACCGCTTTGGAACAAAAATAATAGGGGTTTCGTCCTCTGGGTTATATGGTAATGACAGTTTTTCTTCATCAATACTACAAGTCTTTGGATTAAAAACTTTAATATTCGCAAACTCTCTTACTGGAATATTATATTTTTTACATTCATCTTGTGTAAAATCAATAAGAAAGGACTTTAAAAAATTACACGCAAAATCACTAATCCTATCCTTAGATATATTATTTACATATAACTGTATTTCCTCAAAATGAGAAAAACCACCTGTCTTATATTGTGGCACTATACTGAACAAATCTAAGATCTCTTTTGCTGTATTTATGGATATTTTCAATCCCTTTTTGGTTTTTCCCGAACCTAATCCTACCTCACTACACTCAGATAAGCCAGCTAAGTTCTCTGCTATTAACTCCCTTTTATCTTCATTTTTCAAATACGTTGCCCCCAACTTATTAAATGAATTAATTAGTATCAGGTGTAACGCATTATCTTGCTGCGAAGGAGATTTCCACAACAAAAATGGGTCTAAATATAATGGTATATCTTCATCTAAAAAAGGAATAGCGAAATCAACCTCTTCTTGCGTTATTGGAATATTATAAAAGTCTATTAATCTAGGTCTTACTATTGCCATTTATTTTCTCCTTATATTGTTGCAAAATATTTTTAGTATTCTTTTTACCTACATTTCTTCTGATTTCGTTTTAAGCTGATTTAACTTTATATAATATAATAGATAATTAAGTTTAACAACAACAGCATTATTGTTTTTACCACAATCTCTAAATGATTGTGGCCTTTTTTCGCCAATATCCATAGTCTTATCATTAACCACTCCCGTAATGCAGGATAACTTACAATTATCATCTATTTACAAGACTTCTTATAATAACTATTTACTATTGTTGAGTGATAGATAAAGATAATATCCAATTTGCGTTCTTTATTTCTTGTCAAGGAAACCTTTATTCTACATTTAGCCAAAGGGGTACATAATGCTTAATACAGATATTTTCAATTTTGAATTTGTTGATCGCCAAAATGAACGTGAGATGGTGGACAAATTTCTTATGAATTCTTATGAATCTTCGGGATATGCTTTGTGGCTGAGTGGAAAGCGAGGAACAGGAAAGACTTTCTTTCTGACACAATATGTTTGTACAAAAGAAGATTTTGTAAGTGTTTATGTAAATACTGATATAAATAATACCTCACCAGGAATTTATCTAAAAACGTTTATTGCGCAACTAAATAAAGCTGCAAATCTGAAATTTTCAAGTTACCTCCGAGCAAATTATAAGTCTATTGCTACAATAGGACAGAAAGCAATAAATGTTGCGTTGAGTTTTGCAGACCTTGATGATACTGGTCTTGATGAATTAGGTTCTTCTATTACTAACTATTTTGTATCTAAGCATGGTGAAAAAGAAAACACTGTAATAGTGATAAAAAAGTATATTGCTGAGGCACTCAAAAAATGCGATAAGATGATATTTATCTTAGACAACTTCAGCTTATGCGACCCAAGCTCTCTTGAAGTAATTGTATCGGCACTCCACGCATTGCTAGATAACGAGCATTTAAGGTTTATTATTTGTACAACAGACGACGATTTGGAATCAAGATTTGATATTAAAAGCATTTTGGCTGAAAAAATTCCAAATAAGCAAATTGTTATATACCCATTTCAGCAAAAACAGTTATTTGTTCGTATGCTTGAGCACACTTTCGATTTAAATGAGAGCAATATCAAATTGCTTACCCAGGCATTTGAGCTTTGTCAAGGAATTCCTCAACGATTTAAAGAAATTCTAATCAACCTCTACACAGACCGAGGCATTATATTTCATGATAATAAAGCCCAGTTTGTAATGGGTATTTTTCAACAGATACTATTTAAGGGAGAATTTACATTCGATATAGAATCTCTTTGCAAAAAAAAGAAAGGAGTAAAAACTATACTTCATGTAATAGCACTTTGGGGAGTGCCAATTTTATCTAGTGTACTATTTGATTTTTTGGAATTTCTTGCAGACAGTGACCCGTTTTCTATTTTAAAAAATGAGGTTATCGAGATTTTGCAATTTCTTGAGGAATTGCATATTATTATTCGTTCCTTTGAAAATAATTCAGTTCTATTTCAATTTGAACATGATTCTTTGAAGTTGGCTGTCAGTGAGTACTTCCGGGAGGATCGATTTGTGCCTTTTTTACACTTCAATATATATGAGTATCTAATGATACGCATACATGATTTAACGCATCCTTATTGGAGTCGGTATTATCAGGGTTTACTCGCCCTTCATTCTTTTGCTGCTCAAGCAGACGGCTGGATAGAATGCAACTTTGACTATGGTTCAACTTTTTTTGAAGCGGGACTTTTCAAAGAAGCTGGTCAAATCTTTTCAAGATTGGAATCTGTTGTGGCATTGCTTTCTGGTGAGCAACTTCTTACTATGGGAATTACACTGTTTCATTGTGGACAGTATCACAAGGCTGATGATTTACTGTCAAACATTCAGTTGCGCCACTTGATGAGGAATTTTTCTACAGAGCAAGCTGTCAATCTCTACATATTTCAAGCAAAAGCACAATCTTGTATGCTTGATAGCAAACGAGCATTAAATACCATTAAACAAGCAGAGAACTTAATTTTTAATTATGAGCGACTCCGTATTATAACTATGGGTGCGAAACAGAGTATTTTATTTTTAACACCAAACGGATTCAAAGAAGCCAAAGCTATCTTTGATAACTTAGTAGAAGAAAACTTAAATATTCAAGAAATGGTAATAGTTTATCAATCGGCAATGGACTACTATGAAGGCGCACAAGCACAAGATCTCTTAAATAAAGGTTTATCTCTTGCAACAACATTCTCTAATCGTATTGCTGAAGGAAAAATTTTAAATAACATGGGATTTGAACACTTGCGTTGCGGAAATTATGCAGAGGCTCATCGCTGCTTTGAAGAAAGTATTTCCATTATAAGAGATTGCCAACCCCACGAACAAGCTTATCCTTTTAGTAATCTTGCTGTACTCCATATGATTTCTGGGGATTGGGAGCAAGCTCTTGATTATATTGTCGAATCGTTATTTTGGAATAAATCAGAGTATGCTTCACTTGTACTTAAAACCAACCGTATGCTGTGCTATTATTTTACTGGCAACTCACTATGGGAAAAATTATATAGGGAGCTTAATGACTACATAAAATCCAAGTACTGTGTAGATGATAAAATCTACAAGAAAATATGTATTAATATGGCAGTTGTTGCATCAAAAGATAACAGTCGAATTTCTGAAGCAAAGGATCTGCTTGACCAATGTTATCCCCACCTTGCCAATGAATGGTCACATGGTAAGTATCGTTTTTTTAAGCTATATGAGAAAGTTACTGGCATAAAGAATGTTCTGACGCCTCCAGCTGACTCCAATCAATTTCAATATTATTGTGGCATTGAATTTGAACCTTGGCTCCTAAATTTTAGCCATGATTGAAACATATACGGTCTATTGCTGCTCGAATAATATTTCCAACTATTTCTCCAAAAGGAATATCCAGTTCTCTGCTAATAACACCTACTTCTGATGTTTCACTTATTACAGCGTTTCCATTGACTTCAATAAAGGTCAATTGACCATCTTTTTGCATACGAAAGTCTACTCTAGCAAAATCATGCATATCAAGCATTTCAAAAGCAATTTGAGCCGCATTTCGGATTCTTTCAATTTGTTTAAGTGGGAAAAAGTGCTGTGCAAGGTATTCTTTCCGTTTTCTATTTGCTTTTTCCTCTAATCCGAAGACAAATTTATCAAAATAACGAACATCTTCATATTCGCATATAATTGGTTCGGTTAAATAGTAGTTTCCTTTATTACCAATGACAAAACAAGTAATCTCATAGCCAGATATGTATTCTTCCACTAAAACCTCGTGAAAGCGATTTAATATATTTGGCAGACGCTCCTGTAGCTGATTCATATTAACGCAAATGCTTTCTTGTGTAATTCCTAGTGAAGATCCTTCTCGATTTGGTTTGATAATAACAGGAAATTGAAGTTTATTGGGAATTTCTATGTGGTGTTTAAATAAAGTCAAACCATAAGCAACATTTAGCTTTTCGGATACAATTCTTTTTGCGTAAGCTTTATTTCCTGCTATTAGACGAGAGAGAGGATCGGAACCAACATATGGGACACCAAGTAGTTCAAGTAAAATAGCTGATTGAGCTTTACGACTAAATTCGTGCAAACCGTCAGAAAAATTTAAAAATAGAGTGTTTGGAAATTTCGCTTTTTGATGGTATGCCTCGATTAGTTCACTTACGCCGCCAAAAAAATCTGTGTCAAATCCTACCTTTGTTAATTCGCTTGCCACAAAGTTTATGCTTTCGACACTTGGGTGATCGCTATATGGTCGTGATGTCACCTCTGATTCATTTTCAAATTGTTCTCGAGTGTTTGCAACAATGAAAAATTTTTTAAATTCCATTTTATTTTTCCTTCTTAAAAAGTATAAATGTATAGCCTTCTTGTTGTTGAAGTGGTATTTTAGATAGGTAGTCAGTTTTCATTAAAGAATATCCGATGTTATATGCTGTCGTAGAAATTAGTTGAAGAGCAGAAATTGTTTTTTTCTCTACGCATTCCATAAAGTCTGAAGATATTGGTTCGGTAATCTCTGTTTCTATCGTTACTGTTTCAGTATGTGTCCAACCCATTTTTTGACCTTCACTAATGATTTTGTCAATAGAATGGAATCGTTTCAAATCAACCGTTAATATATCAGGAAAATATTTATTCCAATACTTTTCGCTCAATTGATATGAGGATTCCGTGCAAATACAGAGTTTAGCTTGATATGTAGCCACATTAAACAGATTTAAAAAAAATTCATCGAGATGTTGAATATGGTGAATTACATCTGTGCTATATATTTTGCTAAAACTATTTCTAGGAAATGGTACTCGTGTGTGATCACCGTCACGGATATTATCAACAGATAATTTTCTTTGAGCAATTTGACGCATACTTGCAGATGGCTCAATACCAAAAGGATTTATCTCATATTCTGAAACAAACTTTGTTAAGTAATTTCCAGTCCCACAACCAAAGTCTAGAACGGCCTCTCCTTTGACTGGACTTAATAAACAAGAAAGTGTAGAAAAAACAACAGGAAAAACTTTGCGTGTACTTTCATAGAGTTCAGCTTGTTTATTGTAGTCGATTGTCATATGTACCTCCTGAGCTTACATAGTTTGCATTATGAAGGCAAATTGGATATTATCTTTATCTATCACTCAACAATAGTAAATAGTTATTATAAGAAGTCTTGTAAATAGATGATAATTGTAAGTTATCCTTTATTCATTATTTTCAGATAAGGTCAATAATACATTTCTGTTAACAAAATACGCTACACATCTTACATTCAACTGGTGTATGTCTGTGTAGTGCTTAATCTCATTCTAAGAAAAAAGTATTAAGCCTTAACTAAATCTATATTTCGGGTATGTAATATAAAAACATTTATAATTACCCTTTATGGTATTAATTATAACATAATTTGACAAATATTTAAATAACTTTTACGCAAATCAGTTATAAAATTTCACACGGTATTTTTATGTATTTTGCATAATAGAATCTTGTTCACTGCTTTATAAACATACTTTTATGCAAAATAAATCTAGGCATTTGAATAGACTTTCTTTATTTTCTGTTGCATAATAAATTTATAAACAATAAGGAGCTATATGCGATGGAAATAAAAAATGTACAAGCAAATAATCTAACAACTGATTATCTAAACTTTTGCCTTTCAAGAAAAAATCTTGATCAGAAAACGATAAAATCATACACTATTGATTTAAGGCAGTATTTTGAATTCACTATGGAATCTGCTATTGAATGGACAAACAAAAAATCCATTGAGCAATATATAAATTTACTGCACTGTAAGTACAAACCTAAGAGTGTTAAGCGTAAAATTGCTTCGCTAAAAGCATTTTTTCACTATCTTGAAATTGAGGAACTTATTGATATTAACCCTTTTCATAAGATACAAATCAAGTATAAAGAACCCTTTATTCTCCCAAAAACTATTCCCATAAATAATATTGAGCAAATTATTAGGTTTGCTTATCTACAACTTACCAAAGCGAAAACTGAGTATGCTAAAAAAGTTGCTCTGCGGAATGCACTCATACTTGAGTTACTGTTTGCCACTGGAATGAGGATTTCAGAATTATGCACACTCACGACTGAACAAATTGATTTTAATGATTACATAATCAAAATTTACGGAAAGGGCTCAAAAGAACGCCTGATTCAAATCTGCAATCAAAATGTTCAGGAGTTGCTCAAAAAGTATAATCAATCATTTAAATTTGAAATAGCAAACAACAAATTTTTCTTTATAAATAGACTCGGCAACCGTCTATCTGAACAATCTGTTCGTAATATGATTACCAACTATGTAATCGGTGCGGAAGTGCCGCTGCACATTACTCCGCATATGTTTCGTCACTCTTTTGCAACTCTACTGCTTGAAGAAGATGTTGACATACGCTATATTCAACAAATGCTGGGTCACAGCTCCATTACCACAACGCAGATTTACACACATACCAGCATCAACAAACAGAAAAACATCCTTTCTGCCAAACATCCGAGGAACAAACTTGAAATCGGGATATAATAAAAGCCTTGCGAGCGTTTTAACTCACAAGGCAACCAGAATATTTTATTCATTTTTATCAAAATCATTTTCTATTACATCGGAAATAAGGTTTGAAAAGTCAACAGCATTTTTTGAAGTAATAACAGGTTTTCCTGTTCTGTCCTCAATATCTTTTCGTGCATTTCCGGCGACTTCTCCGCCCTCTTTTGCAACACTTCTGTTTTCAGAAAAAGACTGAGGATTCTTCTCTTTGGAAATCTCGGTTGTAGTAGCTTCTGCCAACATATTTAGAACCAATTCAAGCGTACTCATATTATCTCTCAAATTTTCCTTTTTCAATCCTTTGAGATTTTTATACTGGCGGGTTGTCATTCCTGACCACGCTTTTGTAATTTCATCAGTCAGAATTGCATATTCTACACCCTGCTTTACACCACGAGAATCCCATTCATCAGTAAGCTCTTTTCTCACCTGTATAGCCTGAAGTCTTTGATTTATCCACTCTCTGCTATATCCTTTTTTCAGGTATGTTTCAAGAGCTCGCTCTATGGTAAGTTCGGGATCAATAGTTTCATCTATTCTTTCTCTGCCAACTTCTGCAAGCCACATTTTAAATGGTTCTGCTTTTGGTGACGGAATAGATTGAATTATTCTCAAAAGTTGCTCTGTATTTGCAACATCCGTCTTGTAATTTTTACCATCCTTAGGAGATTGCATTTTCAGTTGTACGATATTTTCGTACAACTGGTTTGCTCCTTCAACTTTAAGCTTTCGCTTAAGATCGCTCCAGTAACGACGAGGTTCGTTACTGTCAGTCAGAACTGAAATTACATCAACTATGGAAAAATACCATTCTTCTTCCGACTCATTCCACGCAGTACGAATCTTTTTATCTTCAAAAATTTGTATTTTATTTTCTTCAATCATATATATCACCCACTTCTAAGCTGAAAATATTATAGCAGAATAAATTTGTAAATTCAATCTATAAGTCTTTATAGAGATAAGAATTGTTCATAATTAAGGTCGAATATAATCTCTAATTCATAGCCTCGTGATACTTTCACTTCTCTTATGAGCTGACAGGCTATCATTTTCTTCTGCTCCATTGTTGAATTGTCAAATTCGTCTGCCCAAGTTCTGAATTGTGAATAATAAAAATCAAGCTTACCCATCGCATTTTGCTGATTGGCAAGCTTGAACTTTATATCATTTAATTCAATTTCCTTTTTATGGAGCAAATCGTTTGTATTGTCAATAGAAGTGGACAGTATATCGGGAGTGAAGCGACTTTCGCCGAGTAAAGAGCGTCCTATTTCGGCGGACAATTCAACCACCTGTCTTTTAAGCTTTTCAAGCTTTGTCTGTTTTCTCCTATACTCCGATATTTCGGATTTGTAGCGTTTTTCCAGTGCTATATCTTTTGGTGTTGATTTGATTTTGGCGAGATAATCTCTTAATGTTGCAAGCACAGCACCGTCAATTCTGTGTGCCACATAAGCCGACTGTCCGTCACATGCACCTCTTTTCATCGCTTTATTGGTACATATATACCTCTGTCTGCGAACTCTGTACTGACTTCCGTCTGCCCTGTCGTATCTGTCGATATAGCTTGTTGATACCATTTTCTGACCGCAGTGAGCACAGTATATATTCCCTGACAGCAATGTACTGCCTTTGGTAGTCCTTGCTATCTGTTGCTTTTCCTCATTCTTTGATGAGCGTTGTTTCAGTATAAACTGAGCTTGGTCGAAGATATTTTCATCAATGATATGAAGTCTTTCAATATACGGTGATTCAACACCGCCTGATACAAGATAACCGCAGTACAGCCTGTTCTTAAGAATACGATTAACCGTATTACATTGAAACTTGCTATTGTTATGGGTTCTAATGCCGTGACTGTTCAGATAGTCAGCCATTCGATATGAACCGTAACCCTCTTTAACTGTCATCTCGAATATCTTCTTGACTATCGGAGCTTCATCATCGTCAATGACTATATCCATAAGCTCTTTTCCCTTTTTATTGATTTCGCCGCTTTTTATAAGTTTGTAACCGAATGGTGCAACACCTCCGGTAAATTTGCCGTCTAATGTCATCTGGTTAAGGCGAGTTTTAACACGAGCTGACGTTTTCTGACTTTCACCGTTAGCTTGCCAAAATCGTATGTAATTCATAAGCTTGTCCACATGATTATCCATACGCTGTTCGCCCTCATTGACGCTCCATACCTCTATGCCGTGCTTTATAAACCATTCGACGACGAACGGAGTTTCGTCATCAATTCTGCCTATTCTGTCAAACATAAAGACAAGAAGTACATCGAATTCTTTCTTTTCTGCGGCGGTTTTCAAATCCTGAATAGCATCTCGGTCGCTTGCCGAAACCTTGAATCCCGACACGCCTTTCTCCTGAAACTCTTTCAGAATGGTCCAACCGTTACGTTCAGCAAATTCTCTGCACGAGGTTTTCTGCATTGGAATATCATCTTTATCAACCTGACCTTTAGTTGATACTCTGTACAAGCAATATACTCTTTTCATTTCATCACCCTTTCATACGATTTTTGCAAACCAACAATACTACATAATTTCTATAATATCCAGCGAAATCCAAAAAATAAATTGAAATAAATTCAGCATCCAATCTGTGCGTTCATTCTGTTTTCAAATGTATCCAAAAGATTATCAAGAACATTTCTTTCAACCTGTAAATTTCTGTTTTTGGAAAAGCAGATTGTGACCTTGCAGTCGTTTATAACAGATTCTATTCTGTGTTCTGAATCAATGTTATTTTCATTTATATAGTTTTCGTTCAAATTATCACCTGTTCCTTATTTTTTGTCATCTATATTATCTTTCATCTGCTCATCAGCTTTTGCCGCTGCATTGAACAGGCACATAACGCAAACGCCGATAAACGCGCCGAGGAATAAGCCTACAATAAAACCTAACATATAAATCTCTCCAATTCTGTAAATATATTTTGTTACGGCAGGCAACAGCTATGCAAAGCATAACTGCCGCCTGCTTTTTAATATCAATCGTTTTGCAAGGCAATTCTGAATAAGAAAATGCCCTGCGGTTGTTGGTATTTGTCCTCAACAACCCCCAACTGGGAACACATCAAACGGCTTTGCATATAGCTCCATTGGAATTTCACCACCGTGAGGATCTCCCACGGCCGCCATCTTTGGTTGCGACGGTTCTATCACGCTCGACTTTTGACTTGACGGAAGTATCATTGTCCCTTCTGCACGTCATCGCCGTCATTGAATTTGCCTTTCAATGTCTGAGTCCTGAAGATATATAAAATATGTTCGCTCATGTGGCTTGTCCATACCGAACAACAGAGGGAATGTATCTGATGTGCTGATATTCAGTTTTCAATGTTCAACAGAGGTTGGAAAATAACCCCTTCATTAATTAGGAGGGGGAATAAGCTTTTGAGGGGGTATTTCTCAAAAAAGCTTTTAATTTTTCTGATTTTTCTAATTTTTTCAATCCTGATGCAATAGATTCATGTACGGATTTCTGACACACCCCCTGCAAAGCGGCGATTTTTCTTTCTGACAAACCATTTATGTAGTTCAATATAATCCTTTCTCTCTGTTTATCAGTCAGATCATCTAAAGCGGAATATAAAGCTGAATATTCATCTTTAAGCTCTATTGAACTTATAAGATTTTCACCACATCTCACCTTATGTACGCTTTCAGTTCTTCCATCTTCATATCCGATAAAATCTTCTTTGTTACGCATACGCCAATCAAATTTTTCTTGATTTCGGTTATACCTAATAATTTCTTCACCCTGTTCTTCCGTAAGAATAAGAAACGGAGTGAATGGCTTGAGTTCTTCACCAAATTCATTTGAAAGCTCCTGATAATTCATATCGGACACAACTGCCCAGCGGACATTTGATGTCAATCCGGGATACTCTTCATTTAAATCAATTATTTTTATTTCTTTATTATTTGAACTTATACATTTCATAAAAAGCCCTCCAATCAATCCTGAATTCTTTATTTCAGATCAATTGGAGGACTTTTGTTTCTATAAATCATTTTGCCCTTTCTGCTTTTAATGCAAAAATGGCAAAAAATAGTGCCGACAAGTATAGCATTAAAAGCTAAAACCTGTCGACACTTAACAAGCATATATTAAATTATTTCTTATGTATTTTATCTATTTTCGTTATTGTCAGAACAAAGCATAGTTATTACACCCTGATTAATATAAAATGAACCTTTTGCACCTGAATCTCTTCTCATATTACGAAAACATTTTCTGACTTTAGCTCGAATATTGCTATATTTTGTAATATCATTCAAACATTCATTATATACATCAACAATATCCCATATTAAACTCACCGAAAATGTATTGCACATTTTCTCATAATTTTCGCAAATAAACTTCTTTAATGGAGATATAATTAGATTTTGTTTTGCAGCAGTATTCATTTCAGCACGTACATTTTTATTATGAGCAATGTATTCATCCGCTAACAACTTGACTAATATATCACTCAATCTTTCATATAAAGGCCTATTATTTTCATATAATTCGTCAACCATTTTCTGTTTGCGTTTTATATGATTAATTAACAGCGGAATAACAACCAGAGATAAAATTCCACCTACAATTGACGCAATCCATACACGAATATCTTCAGGACAGGATAAAAAAGCTAATGCAGTTGGTACACCAATTATGACTACAGAACAAACAAACAGAATAATATAGTTTACAACTAACATTTTATCACAAAAATCACTTATTTCATCAAAGACTCTTCTAACTTTTGGTCGCTCTTCCCTGAGTTTTTCAAATTTTAATAACATTGTATAAATTTTCCTTTCTCTAAAAATTGAGTAATCTTAGCCTCTATTTTGAACTAACAAAATTATTCTATTTATTATATTAACAATACTAAAAAGAACTACAGAAAACAACGCAAATATAACCAGCAACCACACAAGGACTGAAAAAGAACCTGAGTAGAGATTAATCAAAAAAGTATCCCCTGTTAAGGCAAGATTGTTTGCCATATTTGAATTTTCAATAATGGTGTTCAAATAATACGACACATCAAATATATTGTCATACGGTATGTACTTAGGAATTATAAAAATACTAAAATCCGATAGAAAAAATATTATCAGCAATACGACAGGTATACCAAATGCCGTGATAGCCAGCAAAACATATTTTATCGGTATTGATTTAAGTGAATTTAAAATATAATTCTCACTCAGATTTTCTTTTATGTCTTTTGCAAGCTTTTTGCAGATTCTGTACCATAGCCTTAAAGCTATAATACACAGTGCAATGAAGAGTATCAGAAATATGATATGTTCAAAATTCCTGATGACATTCGCTTTTTCCGAAAAGTTTGTTGAGTGATATTGGCTTAAATCCATCTGTTCAATTAACGGGGCTGAAATTGCTTGGTTGTCATATGAAAGTATATTTATATTGCAGTTTTCATAGCCACTGTAACAGGTATAGGGAATGTAAACTCTCTGCTTTCCGTCGCCCGATATGCTGTTTATGATGTTTTCTTCCTCTTTGAAAACACCGCAAACAGTATAGTTTTCATCATTAATAGTTATTATCTTTCCGACTGTGTTCGTATTAAAAAATAGTTTAAGAGCAAGATTGCTACCGATAACGGCAACCTTGTTTTCATTTTTTATATTCTCTTCGGTGATGCTGTTACCATTAAGCTTTTGTCCGTAAATTTCAAAATAAAATTCATTTGTAAGAACAGGTGTAACAGTTTCTTCCTTTACATTTGTTTCATCAAGTTCTGCACAAAAGCTGACTTGATTAAATGAAATTCTGTCCGATAAATTATTCATATCTTTTACTGTCAAAGGTTTTTCATCAGACTTGAGATTATAATTCATCTGCGTTATGCTTGGCAATTGATTAAGCGCATTACCGCTGAAATAAAAGCAAAGACAAAATACAAATACCGTCAAAACACTTATCAGAGCAACAGACAAAATTTTCTTCTTTGACATCTGTTATTCCTCCACAATATACACTCTGTCGCCGTTTGAAATACTCTTTGAGGTTGAATATACTACTTTCATACCGCCGTACATTTCATCAGAAGTTACCTCATAATATAAATCGTCACTGTTTTTTATATTTACAGTAGCTTCACTAACGGTTGTCTTGTTATTTTCGTCTGTTTTTGTAACAAACACAGAGCCGGTATCTCCCATAGCAATAACAGCAGAAAGCGGTATTAAATACCTGTCGTCTCGGCTCTGCTCACCGTTAATGGTGCCATATGCTACATCGCTGACTTTCACCTGTGGCAAAAGCATATTATCTATTGTACCGGAAAAGTATGTAAGAAAGGCTATTACAATTAAAAATGTAATTCCAAAGCGTATTGAATATTTTTTTAATTTATCTTTTTTCATATCTGCCACTCCTAATTTTTATCGACCTGAACAAACGGTGAATCAATATCTTTTTGCCCGTACAAATAAATCAGTAATGCCGGAATCATAAACATAACTCCGCAGGCAAAGACAATTCCGTAATCAGAGTTGCTTATATCAGATAAACCTATTGAAAGCGGATACATAGCCTCATCATCAAAGTAGATAAGCGGCTGTTCAACGACATTCCAGTTGTCAATAAAGCACAGTAAAGTAAGGGTTATAAGTCCACCCTTTATCTGGGGGAGAATAATATTTGTAAATATCTTAAAATATGACGCACCGTCAATTCTTGCTGCTTCGATAGATGATTCGGGAATATACTTTATGCTCTGTCTTAATAGACAAATTCCGAATGCAGAAAATGTACCGGGCAGTATTATTGCAAGAAAGTTATTAAGAAGTTCAAGATTGTCAAGAACAATATAATTCGGTACAAGTGTTACTTGCAAAGGTAAAATTAACAGAACAATATAAACAAAAAACAGCTTATCTCTGAAAGGAAATTTCAGCTTTGCAAAAGCAAATGCCGCAAGTGCAGATACTATAACTTGAGCTATTACTGTTGGAAATGTTATAATTACCGAGTTCCAGAATTTAAGAAGATATTCAGGGCGTCTGAAAAACACCTGATAATACTGTTCAAGTGAGAACATCTCAGGAATGAGGTTAATCTCCTTATATGCTCCGTTAGTAAAATCCAGCATTGAAGCGACCTGCGAATTTGACATAAACGAGCAGGCAATCATATATACAACAGGGAAAAGAAAAATCGCTGTAATTAAAATAAGAAAAATATACTTAATAATTTTTATCGTTCTTTTCACTTTACTGCCCCCTATTCTGCAAAGCTGTGCTTTCGTTCGAAAATGAAGAAAGCAAGCAGTACAATTATCATAAACGCAGATAAAATTATTGACGCCGAGGACAATCTCGGATAATTCAGATTGTAATAATTGTTATTTATAAAATTCTGCAAAAAATATACATTAGTATTCGGGTAATCGCCGAACAAAGCAAAAACCTCACGGAATATTTTAAACGAATATATCAGCTCCATAAGAAATACAAAAAATGTAGTCGGCGTTATCATCGGAATGGTGACTTTTGTAACAAGCTTAAATGAATTTGCCCCATCAAGCCTTGCACTTTCATACAGTGATTGAGGGACATTCGCAAGTCCCGCCGTAAACAAAATCACGCAAAAGCCGCAATACTTCCACACATAAATAAAAATTATCATAACCATTGAAAACTCGGAATTAAAAAATTCAACGGTATTGAATCCAAGTGAATTCAGTAAGCCGTTTACTGCACCATAATCATCAAATATAACCTGCCAAACGCAAATGAGTGATGCTACAGGCACTACAACAGGGATTAGCAAAGCGCTTCTGAAAAATGATGATATTTTCTTAAAAGAATTAAGAAACAAGGCTATCAGGAATGAAATCACCATTAAAAGAGGTATTGCGGCAACGGTAAATACTGCCGTGTTTTTCAGTGCAAGCAAAAAGGTATTGTTCTGAAAAAGCTGTATGTAATTTTGTATACTTACAAATGTATTGCCCACATACAGGCTTTTTACAAAGCAAATTATGTACGGAACAATGTAGAAGACCGTTATACCCGCCAAGGACGGCAGAATAAACAGCATTGCAATTATATATTCTTTTCGTTTTCTTGTCATAACATCAGTCCTGTGTAATATTCGTATCTTGTCCATTCCAAAGTTGATAATAATATCCCTTTTGGTTTAATAAATCTTTATGATTTCCGGTTTCAACTATCTCACCATTTCTAAATACAAAAATTTTATCACAATCCTTTATTGTACTCAGTCTATGTGCAATAATTATCGTAGTCATATTTCCTGAAAATGTGTTTATTGTTTTTTCGATAGATTTTTCAGTAATATAGTCAAGATTACTTGTTGCCTCATCCATTATTAGAATTTCAGGATTGTTCAATAGTGCTCTCGCTATAGCAAGTCTCTGTTTTTGACCGCCTGATAAATTCTTACCGTTTTCTTCTATTCTGGTGTTAAGTTTTAATGGTAAGCTGTTAATATATTCCTCAAGCTCGCACATTTTGCACACTTGCGATATATCATAATCGGTTGCATCAGAATTACCAAACAATAAATTTTCTTTTATCGTTCCGCTAAAAAGAAAAGTATTTTGCGATATGTAAGAAATGTTATTTCTTATCTGACTTATTGAAAATTCTCTTATATCAGATGAATCAAGTTTAATACTTCCCTTTTCTTGTTCATATAGCCTTACTAATAATTTAGCCAACGTAGTTTTCCCTGAACCACTCTCTCCTACAAAAGCTATTTTTTCTCCACGGTGTATTTCTAAATTAATATGTCTTAGAACAAGATCTCTTGTACCATATCTAAAGTCTAAATTTGAAATTGAAACTTTACTAAATCTGATTTTATTATCTGATTGGTCTTGTTCATCATTATACTCCGGTGCTATATCCAAAATTTCTCCTAATCTGTCTGCAGCAACAACTGCGGTTTGAATACTTGGCTGAAGATTGATTAAGTTTTTTATCGGATTAATAAAATAACCTAACAAAGCATTAAAAGTTATTAGTTCACCGAGCGTTAAATTCCCCTTAATAACACACGCAGTGCCGACCCATAAAATAACAAGCTCTCCTACAACAGCAACAAACATAGTTACAGTTTGCTGACTAAGAGATAGTATTCCTCCATTAAAAATCTTTTTTAAGAATTTCTTGTATAATTTATCAGTCTTAGTTTCTTCATTTTTCTCCTGATTAAAAACTTTAATTGTTTCAATACCGTTTATTGTTTCAACAAATTGAGAGGTAACCTTAGAGTTCATCTCCATTATTTTTCTGTTAATTTTTTTAATTGGCTTGTTATATATGAAAACTATTATTCCATATAAAATCAGCACAACTACAGAAATAAGAAATAAAAGCCTGTTGCAGTTAAATAAAACCACTGCACCTACAACTACCATAATCGTATCCATCATAATTGTTAATGACGCATCTGAAACAATATCTCTTATACTTGAAGCGTCATTAAATCGGGAAATAATTTCCCCTGTATCACGCATAGAGTAAAATTTCATAGGCAAAATCAAAGCGTGATTATAATATCCAAGCATAATAGGAATATCGATCCTTTGCTCCAATTTTACAATTAAAATGCCTCTTAAAAAATTTATACCTATCTGCACTAAGAATAAACACAAAGTAATAACGGACACATAATTAAGCGTTTGTATAGAGAGGCTTGGAACCACATTATCCATAATGACCTGATAATAAAAGGAAGTTATAATGCCTAATGAAGTCAGTATCATAGAGAGAATAAATATTCTTAGCAACAGCCATTTTTGAGAAATAAGCAGACGAAAAAAACTTATTAGTGTGCTTTGTTTTTTATTTCCTTTTTGAGAGTTGTTTGTTGGTGCAATAAGAATTAATATCTTAGTCCAAATTTTAAGGAAATCTTCTTTTTTATACTTTACAATTCCTTTTGCAGGGTCGGAAACTACTACAGTATCACCCTTAACTTTAGTTATAACTACATAATGCAATAAGGAATCGTCAATCACTACATGTGCAATAGCAGGTATAGGTAATTTAGAGGTTAATGATTCCTTATCAGCTTCAACAACCTTTTGCTGAAAGCCATAGTGTTCGATCGCCTTTACAAGTCCATATGCACTTGTACCTTGTCGATCTGTACCTGCAATATCGCGAATTTTTGCTATAGATACTTTTAAACCGTATTTTCTAAAAATTGCGGCCAGACAAGCTGGGCCGCAATCTGTTTCGTCATTTTGTAATATACATTTGAATTTTTGCATAACACTATTCATCTAAATAAATTTCAGTTCTTGATTTAAGCTCTTTAAGAAATTTATTCTTATTAAATTCACCGGATAAAAACTTATCAACAGTACTGCCTATAACTTCTGTATTATAATAATCATATAATCCGCAAAGCTTATATTCTTTTATTTTATCAATATAGTTCTTTGCGTACATAAAATCAGATTCTGAAACACTTGTGGTGTTGTCAATATATTTTACCGCTTGTGCTTTATTAAATAAACTATCGTAAGATTGATTATTTACAGGATACTCCCACCCGGTTCCCCATGAAGTACCGGGTTCATAATTTTTGATATTTGCTCCGCAATAGTCACTTTGAACTTTCTCTGACAATGCATACTTAATGAATTTCAGTATTTTTTGTTTATTATTCGAATTATTGTTTATAAAAATTGCATCCATAATCTTTCCTATCGGAGCACCATCCTGATTTGGCATATTTGTAATCAACGGTTTGTCTCCGTCATTATCAATCGCCGCAATTTCATCATAGAGTGCAAATAATTCATACTGCCCGGAAACAGAAAAGATAGGCACAATTTCATCTGTCTTATTTTCATTACTGTTACAAAACTCTTTTAACGAAGTAATTGATTCCATGAAATTTTCACTGTCAAAATTACACTTTTGAGAATAGAGATCTACATGCTCATCAATATAATTAAGGAGAATTCTTTTATAATCTTCTGAGTCATAAAAAAATCTATTATTTGTTCTATCTTTTAGGATATTGTTATTCAGGGTTACCACACCGTCATATGTTAATTTGCTCTCAGCATTATCATCTGAATATTTTGAAAACTCAACGGATGATGTTAATAATATTTGTGGTTCAAAAACAACAGGTAAATAATATCTTTTTCCCTCATAAACACCTGCGTTGAGAATATTAGAATTATAATCTGATAAATCCAACTTATCATCAGATAAATCATCGTCAAAAATATCATCAAGGTTCGCAAATATCCCTTGTTTTATCAGTTTTTCTGTTGATGATGACAACATTTCCAATTCAGCTGATGTTATAATGTCAGGACCTTTCCCCGCCATTATTTCGGTTGAAAGACGACTTGCCATTTCTTTCATATCATCAAACTCAACAACATTTATTTTATAATCTGTATTACCAAATTTTTTGTTATAATCATATATAAAGGAGCTGACTGTTGATACTTGCGGTTCATAGTGATAATAAGTAATTGTATTCTCCTCTTTTTTGTCTGCTTCACATCCGACGCAGGTTAAAACAGAAAATATTAATACGACTGCCAATAAAATACTTAAAAATTTTTTCATCAGCTTACTCCTCTGTATAATAATAATTTACTTTAAACAAAAGTTTATTGATACAACTATGTCAAAATTTACGGATAACATGTTAAAAGTATATAGGAAATGATGTTGCTATTTAATTATTCTCCAAGAAATACAACACTTGATTTTCCAGTTACCTGATATTTTCCGGGGCCGTATTTATGACTATTTGCGTATGCTATTGCGGCATTTGTGTGCGCACTTACTTTATCACACTTATAAGTATAAGACTTTGTATAGAACCCATAATTGTTACAACCAAGTACCAAAGTGCAACCGCCATTTATATCTTCTGTACTTACTGGTTTAATAAAATTTGAAGTTTTGACATATTCATTTAGATTTATTTTTTTCATTGAAATTTCTCCTTTCACAATCATTCCTATATACTTTAACATACTTTCTAAAACAAAAAAATGTTTGAAACATTGCATAAGAACTCATTTATCGGTACAGAACACATATTTGTAAAATTGCCTTCATAAAATGAGACATATTTTTCATTAATATCAACTAGTAGTGCATAATGATATCCATTCGCTTTTGCTTTATTTAATAAGCATATTGCTGGTAAATTAACTTCCGTGATTTCAGATATGCTTTCAATTTGATATGAATCCGCTTTTTTATCATAAAGCCTTAAGTATTCTAAAGCCTGTGCGGGAATAGCTCCGTGCAATGAACAATCAACATTTTGTAATACATCATTTAAATCCGCTTTATAATTTTTTAACTTCAACCAATTCATTATACTTAAAATTGACGAATCTGTAATAGAGTAATTCTGAATCTCTAAGACAAATTCAAATAGTTTATTATATATGGTTTTATATTTACTTCTCAGTTTCTGTATGAAAGCTATGCTAAGCTTAATTAACTCGGTTTTTATATTACACATTTTGCTTACAGGGGTAACCATATCATTATATTTTGAGTATGAACTTACGTAACATTCTCCGCCACACCGAGGAGCTACTAAACAGTCGATACATTTGTACTGAGTTAAAATTGGTGAAATATAAAATTTATTCTGTAATTCCGCATCAATACCCGAGTGAACATTACCAATTAAAAAATCATTATTTCCCATCATTACACTACATCCGAAAATATTACCTTTGTCGCCTACAACAATTCTGTTCTTACCAGCATCACACTTGTATAATTTTTTAAAACTTTTAAATATTGCTTGAATAATATAGCTGCCAAATACATCTGTTCCAATAAGCAATTTTTTTAAATAATCCAAGTTATCATTTTCTAGCTCTAGAAATATTCTTTCGCAAAACAATTCATATCTTTTTATCAAATAATTAACATCAAAATTATCAAAATCATACTTTGAACCATCATAGCATCGAATAAAACTCATACTTATGCAATCAACATTTGAGAGATGATATAGATGGTCATAAATTAAATCAACATCTTGATTTAATGGAGTGATAGTGACAGCAAGTCCTAATTTCTTATTTTTAAACATTTTGAGACCTTTTACTATGTCAGCATATGTACCTTTTCCGTTAATATATACTCTGTTGTTATCATTAGTAATCTGATCCCCGTCAATGCTTGTTCCAAGAATGATAGCAGGCTCATTATCCAAATATTCAACTATTTCCGGTGTAAGCAGAGTAAGGTTTGTACAGAACATTACTTCAATGTTTTTGCAAATCTCGTTACGCTTCTTTTTACAATATTCTACAATTTGTTTTATTAAATCAATTTGTAGTAAAGGTTCACCAGAACCTGATAAATCTACAACATATTTACTTGCGCAAGGAGCGTATTTATCAACTAAAAAATCTATCGCATCTTTAGCAACCTCAAAGGTAAGCTGTTGTTCTCCAAGATATTCTGATTCCCTAAAACAATATTTGCAATTTAAGTTACATTTTCGAGACGGATGCAAACATAAAGTAAATTGCCCATAAGATGATTGTTCTTTTATCTCTTCAATATCATAAGTTTTTATCTTATTCAAGCGTTCTTCTATACTTGTGCTTACAAATACTTCATACTCTTCAGGATCATTTTCTTTTGCAATAGCTAAAATCTGATCTTCACTAAGTTCATAATCCCCAAGCTTTATATTAAAATCATTTTTTATTCCAAAATAGTAATTAACACCTTGAACATACATAACCTTTTGATTAAGATATTCAAAAACAGATACTTTTAACTTCATTTTCTCACCCCCTTTTACTAACATCCTCACAAATAATCTGAAATTTTCTCATCAATAAAACAATTGCACTCATTATTATGGCACATATCATTGAAAGCCCTATATTTCTACAACCAGTAAAAACACATAGTGTTGATATAGTAAATATGCAAGTAGAAATTAAAGCCGCTAACATTTTATACGATTTTTTCTCGCGGCTGTTTAAGGGATTATTTTCTGTATCAAGAGGGGATATTAGTAATATCAACACAACAGAAAATAATTCAAGCACTATAAGTACATAAGTAAAAATAAAACAAACACTATTTGACAATTTAATTAAGCACAACACTATTATGCTTGAAATAACAGAAAACGCATAACACCTGACCGGCGTTTTAGCGTGATAGCCGCCTGCAAACTTACGGATAGCAATAAAAGAAAAATAGAAAACTAAACTTTCAATAAATAAATTGAAACATAAACCTATTATCATAACAGTTGCAATATGTATTAATGATGATAAAATAATATTAACAGCATATTCGTAAAGTTCTTTATCTTCGTTTTTTATAAGGTCGTTTGATACAAAAAACTCTATGAGTTTCGAACTAAACTTTTCCATTACTTTATCTTTTTAAATTTGTCAAGCTTTGCAGGAGCCTTAGGCTGATACATAAAAAAGCAAGTGGATGAATTAGCATTTATTGAGAGTGCTAATGTAAAACTAGCAATAATTGCGGGTGAAATTTTGCAAATAAATTTTTTTATTTTCTTCATAATATTATTCCTCCTTTCGTGAGGATTTTAGCACATATTAAAAGTAAAAACATAATTCTTGCAAAAATGATGTCAAATTTGCTCAAAGTGATGTGATTTCAAAATTATTAAGGTAAAATTTGAAATTTTGCATCTAAAACAATAACATTTAATGACATTTTTTTGAAATATATGTTATAATATAATATATTATTTCATGGAGGTTTTTCTTTTGAAAGTATTAGTTTGTGACGATGATAAATGTATTGTCGATGAAATTAAAAACAATCTGAATACATTTTCAGATAAACATAGAATAGTTTTTGATATTGATTTGTTTTACAATGGTGTAGAACTGCTGAATAGTAATATCAGTTATGATATGGCGTTCATTGATATTGAAATGCCTCTGGTAAATGGTCTGACTTTGTCCGCACAATTAAAAAAGGTAAACTCTAATATAATTATTTTTATTATAACCTCGCATGATGCTTATCTTGATGACGCTATGGATTTGGACGTGTTTCGCTATCTGTCAAAGCCTATTGACAATAACCGTTTTTTCAGAGCATTAAATACGGCTATTAACTATTATCATTCCAATACTCAAATAATAACTCTTGAATACTATGACGAGTATTATTCTGTTTTCACAAGCGATATAGTATATATAACTATTGAAGAAAGAAAGGCTGTTATTATAACACGAACACGGCAGAAGAAGTATTATACAAATAAAAAATTAAGTTATTGGAAAGAAAAACTAAAGGATTACGATTATTTTGCACAACCGCATTACAGTTATCTTGTTAATCTGAGGTATGTCTCGGATTTTAATAAGACTGAGCTTAATATTAATGTAGATTTAAGAAGTGAAACTCTACCTATATCTCAAAGGAACTATTCAAACTTTAAAAAGGCATATTTTGCATACATAGGGGTATAAAAATGGTATATACAATTTGCTATGCATTTATTTTTCTTGCAGAAATTCTGATATCACTGTTTTATTTTGAAAACAAATTTGAAAGAAAATCAAGCAAAAAATTTTTGTTATTTTCAGTTGTTATTGTGTATGTATTATTGTATTTATCTCGATTATTGAATTTAACATTGGTTAATTTAATTGCATTTTTTGCGTGTAACTTCTTTTTACTTTATTTTTGTTATTTCATAAGTATTAAATCCTGTATTTTCCACTGTAGCATATTACTTATATTTATGGCAATCACAGAAAGTATTGTCATGTTTGTTTCAACAGTATTATTCGGTACGGATTTATTCACTTGCCTGGATAATTCTTTAAGTCTCATTATTCAATCGACTATCAGTAAACTGTTATATTTTTTGATAATTTACTTTGTATCAAAATTCTCAATAAAAGAACATAAATCAGAAAGTTATTCTCTTTCTATACCTCTTTTGGTTTTGCCTGCCTCAAGCATTCTGCTACTGTATGCAGTATCATATGCACTACACAATTTTGATTTAGAACAAAAATACATGTATTTATTAATAATAAGTATAGTGCTATTACTTTTCTCAAATATAGCGGTTTTTTGGGTATATGAATTTACTTTGAAAACTCAAAGACACAATATGGAATTGGAATATGAAAGGCAAAAGGAAAAATCTACGGCTGAGTATTACGATTTACTCAATGAGCAGAATGAAAACTCAAGAATTGTTATGCACGACATAAAACGGCATTTAAACGCCATTAAGAGCATTGCCAAAGACAAGTCTGTTACAGAGTACATAGACGATTTTATTGAAGACTTCAGCATAAATAAATCTGTTGATTACTGCAACAATCCTATGGTCAATTCAATCGTTAACAGGTACAAATCCTTCTGTGACAAGTTCGGAGTGAAGATGAATATTGACATTAGAAGTGCTGATTTTGGCTTTATGAGTGAACCCGACATAACTGCTCTGCTTGACAATCTGCTTGAAAACGCAGTTGAAGCGGCACAAAATACAGAGAACGGATTTATAGATTTTTCGGCTTTCGTCCGCAAAAATAAATATCTGTCAATGCAGCTTAAAAACTCGGTCAAGAATATTGTAGCCGTCAAGAACAACCGCATAGCATCATCAAAAAAATCTGACGCAATACATGGAACGGGATTGAAAAGCATTAAAAGAGTAGTTAAAAAATATGACGGTGAAATAAATATGAAATTCAATGAGGATGATATGACCTTTACCTCAAACATTGTGTTTGAAATTCGGAGATAACGCAGTAATCGAATCATATAATTCCTTGACTAATGAAATGCATTATATAATGAGAAATTCCAATACCTAATAATACTGATATCAACAAGATGAGATCTAATTGATGGAATTAAGAATCGGAAAGAAATTGCAAATATAAAAGTTTTGCAGTTGGATTTATTGTTATTATTTTTGCCTATTAAACATTTTATATAGCAAGCTACTTTTACCCCCATGTTCACGGTATCTCTGCTTGGTTTCGATTAGTCCAACTTTTTTTAAATCTTTAATAGCTCTTCTAACTGTGGCAGGCGACAGCTTTATGTCGCCTGCTATTGTATTTACGGAGGGCCAGCATTCACCGTTTTTGTTTGCGCGGTCGTGGAGGTATGTATATACGGCTACGGCTCTGTGAGGTAAGTCCATTTGATACAGAAAAGTTAATCTACTCATTGCTGTTATCCCCCTGTGGTGGTCGCTCGGTTCTGACGACTACTTTTTCCTGCTTATTTTTGTTCTGTTCAACGCTTGAATTTTCGGGTTCTTTTGTTGGCTCATCTTGCTGTGCTGATGTTGGTTCATCCGCATCAACAATATCTTCACACTCAGTCTGTTCTGCATTTGGCGAGGTCTTTAGGTTTTCATTTTTCTTCTTTTTCTCACTGCTTGCCTCATCAAAATCCGAATCAGTTGCAGGCTGTTCAAGATAGTGAGGATAGTATTTCTGAATTATGTTATTGAACAACTCCGAACGGTTGGCATAGTGAACCTCACGGTTGCCGTTTTCCATGACCTCATACTTTTCCTCAAACTTAATACCCAATTTAAAAAACAGCTTTAGCTTAACTTTCATTGGATAAAAACCTGTTTTCATAACAACAAATGTGCCTTTCGGAAGCGACTTCAACTCATCTGGAGTCATCAATGGTCGTTCAATCATTTGCAAGGATTGTGACGGATCGTTTTTGCTCCTACTCACCGAGCCACTCATAACAGTTTTTGAACCGAGTGCTTTTGATAGGACTTCCGCACTTGTGCTGTTTGGAGCAAAGCCGCCGAAAATGGTCAGCTGTGTGTTATCTATGATAACATCAGCACCCTCTTTGCCGTAATTTTTCTCAAGTTGTGCAAAGGATTGTATGATTGGAACTATCTGCAACCGTCTTGAACGTGACGCTGAGAACATCATCTCAGCAGAATCAATCTTAGGCAGAGTGCCGAATTCATCACAAAAGAATATACAACGATTTTGGAGTACACCACCATTTTCATCTGCGACAGATAATATCTCACGATATAGCTGTTGGATAATAAGTGACACCATAAAAAATGTGTTGGGGTTTTCCTCGGGCATAACAATGAAGATTGCACACTTTTCATTGCAGAATTTTTCAGCGTCTATTTCTGTATCAAAACACAAAAGCTGTTCAAGCTCGGAGTCGAGAAAAGCATTCAGCCTTGAAAGTGCCGTACTCATAACGCTTGACATACTCTGCTCGGCTGTGTTCAGCGCCGCCCCTGCAAACCATTTTGCCTTGTGATCGTCGGGAAGATAGTCCATTAATAGCTGAAACTGATTTTTACCTTTCTTGTTGGTCGGAGCAAGTAACTCCTGAATGATTTTGAATACCGAAACAATATGCCTTTCTTCAGGTTCGCAGAATTCCGAAACAAGCAGAATAGTTGCTGTTAAAAGTCCCTCTGCCGCATCATAGAAGTAAGCATTTTGTCCGAATGAAGCCGAGTCCATACCGGAAAGAATAATCGTTTTTGAAATGATTTTTGCGTATTTTTCTGCTCTCGCCTTGTAAACAAGCTGTTCGGGTTCAGCTTTGTATAAGTCCATATATTTGTTTACGAGGTGCAGAAGATTATTGCCGTGTGAGCGTGTGGGATTACGCAAGTCAATAATAGAAATTTTGTAGCCGTAATACTTTTCTGCGATTGTTCCATAGTTGCGAACAATATCGCCCTTAGTGTCGGTTGATAAAAATGACATACCTGTGGCACAGGCATATTCAATACACGGATAAAGCCAATATGCGGTCTTGCCGACGCCTGCCGCACCAATCATCAGAGCGTGGACATCTCCTGTATCAACCAATGCGGTTGTTCCTTTTCTTCCGTTTTTACATCCAACAACTATTCCTTGTTCAGTTGGTCTGATGGCAGGATTATTTCTCCACTCATTAGGCTGAAAATCAATTTGCTTATAAGTTCTCTTGATTTCCTTTTTGGTCGCCCAACGAGCTGTGCCGTATTGCCCTTGTCCAACTGTTTTATTTTTTATTCGATTTAGTGAATAGTGATTGCCGACCGTAGAAATGATTATGAACAAGGCAAACATTGAGCCTGCAACAATAATCAGAGTTATAACACTTGACGGCATATTTCATCAGTCCTTTCACCGTTTAAAATATCCTCATTCCAGTCTTTATGAGTTGGAATGAGGATTTCATTTTGAATATTCAGTTTGTTCAGTTTGTCGGCTATGCGTTTGTTGGCGGTCTGTCCCGCCTCGTCATTGTCAAAGCAAAGAAAAACATTTTTGATATTCGTATTGTCATTAAGACATTGAAAAAGCACCCCATCCGAAACGGAGCAGGATGCCGCATAGCTGTGATTTTTCCAATTTTCCTTGTGCATACTTATGAACGATAACATATCAATCGGAGCTTCAAATAAAAATATCTTGTCGCTTGTGCCGTTAAAGTGAAAGCTGTACTCGGGTTGACTACCTGCGACATTTCCCTTATACGGATTGCTTGTCACCGTTCCTCTCTTGTGTGCGTGGCGAGGTTTACCGCTTGAATCATAGCCGACAAATACCGCATTGTGATAATCCGCAGATTCATAAATCATTTTCCTACGCACGAATTCATAAATCACATCTTTGTCAATGCCACGAGTCAACAGCAGATAAGAAAAAACTCTGCTTATTCTGTCATTCCTCGGTGGCAGTTTAATAGATTTATGCTCTCTTTCTATGGGCAGTGAGGTAATCATTTGACCAGTGCAATTATTCAAAAGCATTTCCACCGCTTCGGCATATTCCTTGTTGTAAAATCTGCGGACGAAGTCAACCGCATCACCGCCTTTCTGTTCATACTGATGATACCAGAGGTGACCTCTGATTGTTACCTTTTGCGAGCCGTCAAGCCATTCGTATTCCGAGCCTGACTTTTTTATTTTTTCGCCTTGACTGATTAAAAAATTAGCAAGGTCGGTTCGCCTTGCCTGTTCTCGCTGTTCTTTTGTAAAGTATATATATTCTGACATTTGTTTTTCCTTTCTATAAAGTTTTAAATATTTCTTTTTTCTGATGTAATATCTTATAGTGGGTAGTTCTTCTCTTATCACTGTGACAGGTGGCACCTATCAGCGTTGGGTTGCAGTTGTTCCTTGGCGGTGAGATGATTTTTATAGACAACTAAATTTTTGTGTGGTATGATAATATCAACATAACTGAATGATAAATTGAGATTTGAGGTAGAAATTATGGAAATAAGAAGATTTAAAGATAAAGATGCAGAAGCAGTTTCAGCGTTAATAGTAACAACATTACGAACAACAAATATAAAAGATTATTCATCTGAGAATATTGAAAATGATGTAAATGTTTTTCAACCCCAAAATATATTAGAGCGTGCAAGTTGGACACACTTTTATGTTGCTTGTGACAATGATAAAATAGTTGGTTGTGGAGCAATTGGTCCATATTGGGGGAAAGAAGATGAAAGCAGTTTGTTTAATATTTTTGTACTGCCCGAATATCAATGTAGAGGAATTGGAAGAAAAATTATCCAAACTCTTGAAAAAGATGAATACTTTTTAAGAGCAAAACGAATTGAAATACCTGCATCAATAACTGCTACTCCATTTTATATAAAAATGGGATATAATTACAAAAATGGAATTGATACGCCCGATGATGAAGGATTATTACGATTAGAAAAGTTTATATAAATCACACATTAATAAACTTATTTCATCAAATTCTGATTACATTTTTAAACCCTGCGCCTGCTTCTTATCCTGAATCTTCTGCTGTAATTTTTTATCCGTTCTTTGTGCTTTCTGCTTTTCTTCAAATCTTAATTTATTTTCAATTATGTTGCAGAGATAGCGCAGGAGATAAAGGGAAGAAACTGCAACGCCGTTTTGGTTGGTTTTAATTGAATAATGAGGATACAAAACATCTCTGTCTGAATCAAAGACTGATTCGGCAGAGGTGTTTTCTTCATATTCAAAGGAACTTGAAACAGATTCTTCGTCTGTATTCTCACTTTTCTCAATCTCATCTTCGGTGAGATTTAATTTCAACGCTTCCTTGATTATTGCATTCTTGATTGACTTGAACTCCTTGTTTTGCGTAAGCGGAATCCTGTCAGGTATTTCATCCGTATAGGTGCGGATTGTATTTTCCTTTTGTTCATACCAAAGGGCATACAGCTTTTTGATTCTGCCGTCATTGGCAAGTTCTTCAACAATAGAATCTACAAGTGCTTTTACATCAGGCTTGAGATAACCATAAACCTTTTTACCTTTCGTTTTTGAAAGCCTGTCGGCAAGCTCCAACAGCTTATGCTGAATTGATGCGCTGATATATATTTCCGAGTTTATTTTCGAAACCAAATTCTCTACAATGTCACGAGCCTCAGCACGGAGCTTATCCCTGTGTTCGGTTTGCTTTTCATAGATGCACAATAAATCTTGCTGAAAAATATCTTTTGCAAATGACGAGCGCAGATTTTCAACTCCCTTTTGCGTGAGATAGCCTTCGTTCTCCACAGTTGAATATGCAATCATATGCACATGAGGGTGGTGCGATTCATTATGAAATGCCGCATACCAACGAAGATTTTCCATTGGTATTTTCAGATTTTTAGCAAGTGCTTCTGTCTGTGTGCGGAGCATATCCCGCCAGCGAGCTCCGGTATTAAAGCCAAGCCGTTCCGCATCCTCTCTGCGAATAGAAATTATCGCAGTCCAGATATTACCCTTGTGCCTGTCGAGTTCTTCCGTTACTTTACTCAACTGAACCTGCACACCGTCGTCGGTAAACAATCCGTGTGACCCGAATCTCTCGGCACGAGGTCGGGTAGCGATGTAATCGGCATATGCTTTTCTTCCCGAGATTTCATAAGCGTAGTCTTCCATAACTCTTGAAATAAAATCAGAAGCAGAGCCTGCATTCTGCTTTTCAATGTAATCAGCGTACTCAAACATATCCTTGCTGTCGGGAAAATCTTTTAAGATTTTTTCGATTAGATTCTTCTGTTTTGCTGTTGCAGGAGCAAATTTTTTAGTGTCATCGATCTTCTCAACTCCCTCACGAGTTGCAATATATTTTGCATAACCGCCTGTGCTTACTTTACGATTCGGCTTTAGGTATTTAAACTTTGTCACTAACTTTGCCACAAATAATTATCCTTTCTGCCAATCGTATGCGTCATCAAATGAGAACGAACCGTTGAGCCGTTTGACTTCCTTGACGCACTCACCACGAAGTTTTGTAAGAGTCATCTTGTCAATATCCTGTGACGAGGCAATAATATTCATTGTCATAGCCAGCTCTACGGCTAATTTAAAAATCAGTCTGCTCATTCGGTTGTCGCTCTCAGCGACTATAGACTTCAATGTAGAGGTAACCACATTGGGAAGATACTGACTGTTGTCGTTGGAGGAAAGGTAACCCACATAAAAAATTATTGCCTTTTCAATAAACTCACTTCGACTCCCACAATTATCTTCCTTGTAAATGTTCTGAACCATATCAAGTGTTGATTCCTTTATCCAGAGTGCAAACTTTCGCTTTATTTCTTTTCTGTTATCCGTTTCATTCAAGTGCAAAACCTCCTATTTTGTTACAACCCATAGTTGCAACTCCTTGAATTTCGGCATTTTATTCGGCAATTCGGGCAGTTAAACCCACAAGTACAACCCCAAGGCTGAAAATTAACCCCTATGGATTTTTGAGGCTGAAAAGTGCGAAAAACCGCATGGCAGTCGGCGTTGCCGTCTGCCGTAAACCGACACGAGGGAGCGACTGCAACCCCGTGTCTTTCTCCTGCTTATTTTTCAGCCCTTGAAATACCGCCCGATTTACCATATCATCGATTTTTCACACCTCGCCACAAATCGTCATATTTTGATTTTTCTTTAATTTCGGATACTTACCCGACTTCTCCTTTAAAAGCCGACACAAGGCGAATGTGGCGAGAATACCGCCGATATTATTTATTTAATCACTTTACCGTTTATCACTTCAAAATTACACTGGGTATATGACAGTCCGTACTCATTGACTTCACGGTTCAGAATATCGAACATTGATTGCTCAATACTGCGAGGGGATAACTTGATTTCGTCTGATAGCGTATCGTAGCAAATCCATTCCTCGCTCTCGGGTGTGTCCTTTACAAGAATGTCAAAGCCGAGGAGCATTTTATCGGGTGTAGGGAATACAACAGCGTTGATTTTCACACAGCCGACTGTGAGTGAAGCAAAGAGAGTGTCATGCTTGTCCTTTGGATTTTTGGAAAGTAATTTCTTAACTTCGTTTACCGACAAATACATTTTGAAAAAATATTTATCAAACAGTTGCTTTTTCAATTTCTTTCTCTCATTCATAAAGTCATACCACCCATTCCCATATCTTCATCTTCATCAGGTGAATCAAACAGGTTGTTCTGTTCAAGGTTTTCGTAGAACTTTTCTGCGCTGTCATTCACGGCTTCGTTTAAAGCTTTTAAATCAAAACCGCAATCCTTGTAGCCCTGTGATACTGTATCGTAGTAGCTTGCACTTGGCAATCCGAAATTCTGCTTAAGATTCATAATGTAAACCATTGCAGTCAGTTCAGAACCGTTATTCAATTTCACAGGCAAGTCCTGTTTGAAGTAGTGAGAGGGATAGCCCTCATAGCGGTCAAGGAGTTTTTCATCTCTCGTCTGAAGCTTCCACAATGCAACGGGAACGGACTTGCCAACACAAGGTGCGATTGTTGCATAGGAGCAGTGAGGCATACCCTTGAACTGCAATTCGTAATTTTCTACTACACCCTTTCCGACAAGCTTTGCTGTGGGGCAACGGTATTTCATCTGTTTAAGATTGAGATTACTGCCATAGGCAATGTATAATTTTTTACTCATAATAGATTTCTCTCCTTACATACTCATAACAAAACCCGAATCCTCATTCTGCTCAGTTGCAGTTTCAGATTCGGGTTCGTTGATATTTATATTTTCGTTTGTATTCTGAACTGTATCGTTCAACTGTGCGGCTCGTTTTCGAGCAAGCCTTTCCTTTTGCTTTTCAGCCTGTGCAGGATCCTTCCACGCAATGTTTCCATCAAGATTTTTCAGCAGATGATGACGAGCTGTCTTGAACTCATCACCTATCAAACCTAATCTCAAAAGCCAAGTTCTGAAAGTGTACTTTTCATTATCCGACTGAGTTTTAGCGTGTCTTGCAGACTTCTGAATCAACGCCTGATGACTGATTGCAAGGCAAAGCTGAATAGCACTTTTGACTTCGCCTGCGTGTAAGGTTGAATTGAACAGACGGAATTCAATCGTACCCTTGTAGAACACGCTGTGAAGATTCAGTGCGTGGTAGCGAGTATCATCATAATGTCGGTAGCTGTAATCCTCGCCGTCATACCACATTGACTTGAATTGCTCCATAGACATCGGAGGACGGTTATTGATTTCATCAAGGAAGCGTGTGTCCATCTTCTGGCAGTAATGTTCCCTTGACACATTCACTTTCAATGCCTTGTAGAGCAAATCCTCTTTCGCCGCCATAATGTTTACGATATTGCGAAGTGTTTTCGGGGTATGCGGAGCCGCATTAATATGGCAATGCAAACCGCAGCTTGAGTTGACTCTCGCTCCTGCACCACGAAGTTTTCTGACTAACTCCTGAATGGTTTCTATATCGTCATAGTTACAAATCGGTGTGACAAATTCCACCGAGTACAGAGAGCTTGCATTCTGTCCCGAACGATTTTCACAACGAACGCTTGCGTCACGCATAATCTTCCACATCCTGCCGTCATTATCACGAACAGAATATGCGTCATAGCAACCGCCGACATGAGTTGCTTCTGTATCAAAATAACCGGCTATCACTTTCGCCGCAGTACTGCGAGTGATGCCGGTCATTTCAATTTCTATTCCGAAATTCTGATTTTTCAAGTTACCACCTCGGTGTTTTCTTCCTGTGGCTTTGGCTTTTTGGGTTTGGGCGGTTTTGTCTGCAATCCTTTCATATCAATGAACTCTCTGACATTTGCAGGAACATATTTTGCGTACAGAGTATCAACAGATTTTTCAAGTTCTTCCTTGAAATCTAAATCACGCTGTTCCATATACATTTTTACTGCATTCAGTTTTTCATCATCGTACATAATGCTTACGCTTGTTTTCCTCATAAAAAATCACCTCGTCATTTCTTATTGCTTTGATTTACATATTTGATATTGGGTATTTTCAGCCACTTTGTCCAACCTCGCCCTGAGAGCTGAGTTTTGACAACTCCGTAGGCTGTGCCCTGTGCTTCAATAACTTCTCCGTTGCCGATATACACTCCGATATGACCGTCCATCCAGACAGCAAGTCCGGGAGTATCGGGCATACTTGAAATCGGACCACTTTCTGTAACATTGTTCCAAATAGAATTTGCACCGCAATCCGTAAACCCGTTTGAACCTGCTACAATTTCTCCGCTGTCAGAGTTGTACCAAGCATATGATTTTATCAAACCTATGCAATCGCATACTCTCTTGCCGAGCCATTTTTCACCGACCTTTCTCATCTCACCACCTGCCTCGTTATTTCCGGGAAACAACGACGCCTGTTGGTCGAGATATTGTTTTGTGCAGACCTGACCATAACCGCCGTACACATAACCCCAGCCATTTTTGTATGCGTTCTCGCACCACTTGACAAGGTCGAGATTGTTCTTCGTGGTCTTGTCAGTAAAGCCTGCGGTACTGATTTCCGCACCCTTGATTGACTGCATCATCTTTTTAAACTCGTCATACTTAATCTCCGTTCCGAATTTCTGATTGACTGCATTTACCAAATCCTCATCAGACTGATTCTTCTTGAAACAGGATACAAAGTTTTTGACAAAATCTTTTTCCTCTGATTTATCGGACAAGGAGAACAGATATATAACCTCAGCCTGCGTGTTGCAGTCGGACAGTTTTTTGCTTTTGAGTTGATTTTCAACCTCTGTCATCGTGTCGTTGATAAGCTGTAGATTTTCCATCTGCTCTGCTGAAATGTTTGCTTGTATAGACTGGTTGAGCTTGTCGGTGTCAAGCTCCATACTGCCGTTGAAAACTGACACCACAGCAATAATCGGCATAACCACAATTATGATTATGCCGATTATTATACCGCCTATTGTTTTTATTACTTTTTTATCTGTTAGCAGAGCAACTGCTATTTTCTTCAGTGCCGCTCCTATGGTAGCACTCACAAAATCACCTCCTTAAATCGAGTAGGAGGCTACCCATTAGTTGAGTAGCCGTCCTCTCACACCACCGTGCGTACCGTTCGGTACACGGCGGTTCAACAGCTTGAGTGCATTTGTATGTACCATCTTTGATTGATGTTTCAAGTCTGACAACACTACACGCTCTTTTACTACTCTCAGTTTCCAACCTATCCTTGTAAAAGTAGCCAGCTCTCAGTTGAATTCAGTGGTCCTCGTGTTACCTTACCATCCTTCATTTCAAATCTTGCTGTTGTTCGGTCCTTCCTGAAATAAATTTTTTCCAGTACTATGACCTCTGCTGACTTCTCACAGTTCGTTGTTACTATGATGAGTTTCCGATAATGCTTACTCCCCATCACCTGTGAGGCCTCCCCAGTTAAGAACAGTAACCTTCCTCTCATATATCTGCCACATTTACACCGCAGAGTTCGGGCAGTATTGGACTTTGCTTTGTGTGGCAAGCTCGTCCGCTCTGCATATGCCTTATATGTGATTTCTGTTCGTCAGACCGAGAGTTTGCTTTAGGCTTACTTCATACTCCACCTCACGATGGACGCACTTGCCCTCAGCTAACAGTTCCTACTGCCAAGCCTGTAGTGGACTTTCACCAACAAGTTACTGCCCATTCTGGGCAAACCACCAAAAATCCGATTGACTTCATACGAAAATCAATCGGATTTAGATTATAAATTAGTTTTGACGATTTCTATTTTCATACAAAAGAAAATTATCAATATCTCTAGGGGAACACTTTTCTCCATATTTTTCAAAAATATATTTTCTTAGTTGCATTGCCCTCATGCAAAAATCTACATATACTTCATCACCCTCTAATAATGTTTCTTTTCTCTCTTTATGGACAAATCTAGTTATACTTTCAGCAGCACGGCTATCATAGATAAAAAAATGATTTGGCATATGGAAATGTAAATATTTTGATGATAAAGAATGTTTTTCCAATTTTGTAATTTCAGTAATTTTATCCACTAAGAATTTGTGTGTAATTAGAATATCTTGTAAATTATCAAGAGTAACTTCTGTCGTAGATTTTAGATCTTCTAATTTATCATCTAATTCAACACCAAATTGCATAAAATGATGTGCAACATCATCTTTATAAAAATCGTCAGATGGCTTGGATTTTTCTTTTATTCTTTCAATTGCTGCTGCATAACTTCTTCCAATCAACCATATTTTACCTATAATTACTTTCTTGTTTGTATGACTAGGATTTTTTAAACACATATCATATAGAATTTGATTACCAAAACTCCAATAATCAATGTATTGTGTTCTGAAGTTTTCATAAACACTATTTGTATATGCTTCTACAACTTTCATATAAATCACCATAATAATTATAGCATTAATAAAAACTTATTTCAATCATCTACCTCCAGCACTGCCAAAAATCTCTGCTTTGTATTCGGGAGCCTGAACAAGAAGCAGATACCTTTCATTACCGCACCTATACAGGCAAGTTCCTCGCTCACCGAATTTGATTAAGGCATACTCGTTTGGCTCAACCATTAGTGCATCTTCAAAGTCATTTGGGTTTATATTGCCTGGGAAAAACAGAAAATGGTGAGTGGGAATTGAAAATAGCGGCTTGGTATATTCCTTAACGCTTGGAATCAGAAAATCGTCTATGTTCTGGCTGGCTAAAACCACGGCTGAGTCCTTTTTGCGGACGCGCTTCATTGCGTTGCGGATATACTCAATGGCAGTTAGGTTAGACAAAAATAAATATAACTCGTCTATTGATGCAACGGTGTTTCCCTCTCCCAATAACTTGTTGGACATATAGGAAAGGATATTAAATAACATTGTGTCTTTGAGCCTTTTGTTAGTATCAAGCAAACCCTTAACCCCGAAGCACAAGAATTTGTCATCAGTAATGTTTGTGTGACCGTTGAAGTATTTACTTTCAGAACCGACACACATACTGTGAATACCAAGACAAACCTCCTGCAAGATTTCTTCTGTATAAAGATACTTTCGCTTGTGGTCGTAGGTCATATATTCTTCTTCACACAAGTCATAAAAATCACTCATCACAGGAAAGTCAGACGGTTTCTTTGTGCTGTAATCGGTTGTATCTGTAATGCAGAATCGTGCGTATAGTTTCATAAGCAGGATTTCAATTGTATCAAGCTGTGCGTCCGTAAAATCCTTGTAGGTTCTGAAAAAGTCTTTCAAGAATGCAATGTGCTGTGATAATCGAGTTACTTTGTTAAATGCCGGCGGTGCATCCTTATCGACTTCATCTTGACCGTCATTCCAAGCTTTAGGTTCTAACGGATTGATTTTGTATTTGCCTGACATAAAATCGATATAACAACCGCCGAGGGCATTTGTCAAATCTTCATACTCCGCTTCAGGATCAAGGCATAAGATTTTCTTTCCGCTTTCACGAATGTTTGTAAGGATGAGTTTCAATAAATACGATTTGCCCTGACCGCTGTTTCCGAGGATAAGGATATTTGATGTAGTTTTGTCCTCTGTCCTGCGGTCGAAATCCACAAGGATATTAGTGCCGTACTTATCTCGCCCGATGTACAAGCCGTTAGGGTCTGTCTTACCACTGAAATTAAACGGGAACAGATTTGCAACTGATGAGGCAGGCAATACACGCTCATATAGACTGCCGAACTGATTACTGCCAATAGGATTTACAGACAGGAAGCCTTCTTTCTGTCGTAAAGTCAGACGGTCAACTTCAATTTTTGACCGTGTCAACTCCATTGCAATATCTGTTTGCAACTCCTTTAATTTCTGTTTGCTCTTGGCTTTAAGCTCAATGAACACCGAGCAATGGAGCAACGCCTCTTTGTTCTTCCTCAGATTTGCCATAAGAGTGACAACATCCTGTAAGTTACCCTGTGCTTCAATCGTTTCGTTTACATCATTACCGCTTGATTTGAGCTTGTTTTTGCGTGTGGCATTCTGAATTATTTTTCTCTGTTCCATGCTCTCAACAAGTCTGTGATATATGCGGAGAGTTACTCCGTTTCTATCTGCAAGCTGTGAAAGAATCGCCTGTTCTTCAGTTGACGGCGGATATTCACGAACCGCCCATACACTGCGGTATGAGTCGCCGACAATGTAGTGATCTGTCAAGAATTTTATTGTTGACGGCAGAATCATATCAAAGAAATCTTTGGTATATATTTCTTCTGCCTGTTCGGGTGTGAGCACCTTTGGTTTTCTATTGAGCAATTTCATTTTCTAACCCCCTTAATTTCGTACTGCCAACACAAGTATACGGTCATCCTGATTGCATCCGTAACAGGTTGAAAGCGTTAAAATTTGATGACCGTAAACAGGTGTAATTTCTGTGTTATACAGAGATTTTGTTTTTGCATAACTGACCCATTTTTCATAGGTTTTGTCCAAATCTGTTGTTAAAAATTTGTACCAATCATCATAGGATTTTACCCTCATAACTGAAAAGACGGAGTAAGAAAATGCCCCGTCTTTCGTTTCAAGCACAACTGTAGGATGCTCTGTAAAGTATGAATAATCGGTATAGTTGCAGAGTTCTGCAAACATTGTGCCGTTGTTCATATGGTGTCCGTAAATTATGAGATTGGTACTGTCGGCTGAACACCTTGCGTCAAGAAACGGTGTACCGCTGAAACTGTACTCGCCGTAAAAGTTTTTGTTCAGATACTTCTGCGGATTACTGGGTGTATGCATAACAGGATAATTGATATTTGTGTCTGCTATGCTTATCCAGCCGAAACACTCGGAATTCATTGAAATGAGTTCTGATATTGAATGAGGTTCGTAATAGGTCGTGTAATACACTGTTTGTTCAGCCTGAACTTCATTATCAAAATCGCTGACTTTTAATATATTTGGCTTTTTAATTCTTTCTGTTACAGTATCTGTATTCGTTGTTTCCTCTGTAACGATTTCTGCAAGCTGTCTAAATTCTTCCTTTTCCTTGTTTTCGGTGTACATCCGTGAAAATATTGAAATCAAACAGGCAATTATGATTACAGAAAATATGCCTATCACAATTCCCGTTTGGATTTTCCTTTTATGCTTCTTCATTTTCCACCTCCGAAATATACTGTTCGCCGTCATAGTCGGGCATCAAATCGCCGTTCATACTTGCGTCAAAATATATTGCAAGAAAACGCTTGATGTCGGCTTTCTTCATTCTGGTTACTTCAAAGCCTTGGTCTGAAATAATCTTCTCAACCCTGTTTGCTTTCTGCAAAACATTTTCGGATTTTGAAGATTTACACCTTGCTATGAACAGAAACTGCCTTGCGGTTGAGGTTTCGGTCTGAATACTGTCGAGAAAGTCAAGATCTTTAGCAAGAATTTTTCTGACCTTATCATTCTGTTCAGCTTCAATTCTGCCTTTGATATAACTTTTATTTGTATCGAAACACTCGCAGAAATCGGTACAGGTGATTTCAATATCCGGCACAGCAGAAAGCACCATCATCAGGTGGCGCACCTTGATTTCGATATTCATGTGGGAAAGCACAGAAATATTTGTAGGCTGAACCATATAGAAAATAAATTCTTCCTTGCCGACCTTTAAACCGTTTTTCGTAAAGGTTTTTATGCCCATCAAATCCTGAACAGATTTACCTTTTTGTTTTTGCTTTTTCACTTTTTCTCCCTCCAGTAAAAGATTTGTTGTGTTGAAATAAAATACTTCACAGCATAGCGGATAAAATCAAGAATTGTTGTATCTTCAAGCCTTATTGACAAAAACCCGAAGCAAAGTGTCACTGCAAGCGGTACTATTATCCTCGTCTGTGCAAGTATCAGTATTGATAACAAAAGCGCTATGCTCATAATTGCAAAATCCCGTAAGCTCCACAGCCACAGATTGGCGGTAGATTTTAGATTTTGCGGATATAGGTAAGTTGTCATAATCTTTAAATTCCTTTCGTCTTAAATCGGAGCAAAGTTCTAACAAGCTTGTTTGATTAGAACTTTGCGATAGATTGCAACTTGTGCCAAGGAGCATTGCTCCTCTGCTTTTTAGCGGAAATTTTACGCTAAAAAGCAGTAATGTTCTACGCAACATAAGTGGAGTAGAACATTGGCACTAAGTTATTTAGCCGCCCTTGCAACACTTCTCGTCAGATTAACGGCTGTTGTAGTTGCATGAACAATGCTTGTCATATTCACCTTTACGCTTGAATCAAGACCGAACTGCTGTGCAATTCTCGGCACTTCGTTTGATGCAAGCATTATTCCAAGTCCCAAAAGCATATTGCCGGGGAAGGTCTGCAACCCGAGGAACAGCAGAGTTGTCTGCATAAATGCCGTCAGACAAAGTGCCGCTATCTGTTTCATCCACTGATTGAAGCCGTCCTGATAACCTCTCGGAACACTGAACATATACAGCGAACCTACCGCCATCTGAATGAGCAGAATTCCTCCACGCTTGATGTTCGCAAAAAATATTTTTATTACGCAGTAGGCAAAAGCAATCATACATAACAGATTCAGCAAGCCGAATGTTGTCTGTGTTGCTACTGCAAAACTGCCCTCTAAAACACTTGTGCTTTGTCCGGCTAAATCAAGGCTTTGCTGTCCTGCCATTATGGACGACAAATCCTTTGAAAATGTGTTTTGCAGGCTGATGCAGAACTTATACAACTCCACAGGTACTACGCCAAACAACGAACAGGCAAAGAACCCTTTTAATACATTTATAGCGGTTGTTTTGATATTTGCTCTGCCGTTCTGATACTCTATTGCAACATCGAATACGGCAACGACCGTGCCTGCGACGAACAATGCCCAGCCAAAAAGAGTAAACAGATTTATTGTCGCCTGCACCCATTCAAGGTCAAACACATCTGCGCCCATATTTCCCATCATAGTGAAAAAGTCTGCGACAGCGTTGTAAATCGTTTCATAGAACCACTGTAACATCGTGTTCCATATAGCGTTTGAGATTTGCTCACCGAGGTAATCGAACACACCGCCTATGGCACTTCCGATACCACCGATAAAATCTCCTAACCAGTCAAAAATATAAATCACCTCCACAAAAGGCTGTTATGACTCAACACAACAGCCTTTGTTTTTATTGTTATCAGAGTATCGTCCAGATGTACAGTGGTGCTGTCAGCGAGAACACAAGACAACCGAAAAGTATTGCCGGCGCCGTGAACTCAAACTGCCCGTGCTTGCGATAGTCCATATACGCGGTTGCAAGTTTGACAAAGAAAAGTATAGCAAGAATCATATCTACAGCAGGAAAAACAACATTATTTACAACATTTTTAATCTGTGTTTGCGCCGAGGTCCATGTACTTTCGATTGCTGATGATACATCTCCTGCGGCAAATACTGTTACCGCCGATATTCCGAGCATTAACAGTATTACTGATATTCCTGCCAACCACTTCAATAACTTAATTTTTCTTGACTTTATCATTTTTTACCTCCGATTTTCTTAGATCATTCTCCGATATATATCTGACTTCGATGTTCAGTTTTTCTGCAAAGCGAATTTCTGTTTTCATACCTCGGTTAATTCATCACCGAAAACCCAGACCGCATCACACACCCAAAGCATAGAAAGTCCCGCAAGCATACCAAGGTTTCTTTCTTCTTTGTTGCTGTCATCTAAAATCAGCGCATAAAAATGCGGTATGAACGGAGCCATACCGCACTCTAACGCATATCGGGCATATCGTTTTGCGTTTTCAATATTTGCAGATACATTACCGCCCAAAGGCGAACAGATATATACCCTGAGCATTATTCATCGTCCTCATCTTTCCTTTTAAATTTTATGATAAGAAATGCAATCAAACCGCCGACAGCAACAGAACCCAAGCCGATGTAAAAACCGAGATTTGAATTGTCTCCTGTCTGTGGTTTTTCGGGTTCAGGCTGCGGATGAACTGTTACAGTCTGATCCTTGTCATCAATATCAGCGTGAACAGCAATTTCCGTTTTATCACGATAGAGAGTTTCAAACACAACGACTTCTGTATCTTTGGTAATTGCAGAGCCGTCAAAGGTAAAGGATACTGTTACTTCGCCGTCTGCTGTTTCGGGTGTGAATGTTACTTCGGAGCTAACTTCTTTTCCGTCAACAAGGAATGCTTTTCCGGTTGACTTATCCATAAGTACACCGCTTACTGTGTATTCTTTTCCGACAGTCAGGTTTTTGTAAGAAACAACATCATCAATAGTAACATCGCCGTTAGCTGTAAATTCCTTTTTGCCGTCAACGCTTGCCTTTGTGCCGATTTCCGGGATTTTAACGGTTACGGCCTGACCTTCGTCCTCAATATCTGCGTGAACTGCAAGCTCTTTATCCTTGCTGTAAAGGCTTTCAAAAACGACAATGTCAGTATTTTCCTTGATATATCTTGCGTCAAGTTCAAAGGAAACAATAACCTCGCCTGTTGGTTCTTCGGGTATGAGCTTAACTTCCGAGGTAATTTTCTTGCCGTCAATCAATAACTCTTTTTCAGTCGATTTATCCATTAACACACCCTTAACCGTGTACTCCTTGCCGGGTACAAGGTGCTTGTATGTGATAACATCTTCAAGAGTAAATACTTCCGTTGCGCCGACTTCCTTTTTGCCGTCAATAGCAGCTGTGGTTTTCAACTCAGGAATTTTATCGTTTTCAACTGTGATTTCAATAACTTCTTCATCTTCTGAAACTGTCGCCTGATAGTTTTCTTCATTTGGCAGATAACCCTCTGCAGGCTTTAACTCACGGACAATATATTTACCGTAGGGAACATTTTCAAAAGTGAAGATTCCTTCCTCATTTGATTCGGATGTCAGAATTGCAGTTTTTTCGGTAAACTCTGTTTCATCCGTGCTGAATAAGCCGAACAATGCACCTGCGATATTTTCACCTGTTTCACGGTCAATTTTCAAGCCTTTGATTGTGCCGTAGATGATTTCATTTTCAATCGGCTCACCGTCATTTACAGAAATATGAACAGTCGCTGTATCTTGACCTACATACTCAAATACAACAGGGTATTTTTTATCAGAGAGAATATAGTGGCTGTCAGTGCTGATTTCCTTAACATAGTAACTGCCAATCGGAAGGTCGGTTGTGAAGGTTGCCTTACCTTTTTCATCACAGGTGATGATTTCAAGAAGTCCGTCCTTCGGAATGGCTGTTCCGTTTGAGGCTTTCAAATCTTCACCAGCGTAAAGTCCGAATGAAGCATTGAGGATTTCGTCATTACTGCCGATGTTGAATTTCTCGTCCTGTTCAAGAATTTTTGTAAGGTCAATTACAACGTTTTGCCTGTCGTTAGTAAATGATGTTGAGGTGTTGGTCACCTTTTCGTTCTGTCCTGAGTAGGTAAGTTCAACCGTATGAGGTTCGGGATTGATAACTGTTCCATACGGAGCAACGGTTTCAACAACACGATATTTACCGAGGTAAAGCAGTTTGCTTGTAGCTGTACCTTTTGTGTTTGTTTTCAGAGTGGCAACCAGCTCGTCTTTCTTTGCTCTTACTGTTCCGTCAGGCGTTGTAATATCCTCATCTGCATAGATTTCAAATACTGCACTTGATAAACCGTTTACAGAATATTCAGGCTGATATATTGTAACTTCTTCTCCCGAAGAAGTTACATTTGAGAAAATTTCGCCTGTTTTTTCTACGGTAATTGTACCTTTCTGCGGAGTGTTTTTCTTCTCGGTTTTTACGATTGTGACACCGTTTTCTTCTGTTGTGTTTTCTGCTGTAATATCAAAGTAAATCGGTGTTGAATCAAGCACATATCCGTAAGGAGCCTGCACTTCAACGACTGAATAGCCTTTGCCGTAGGGCAGAGTTTCAGGTGTGATAAGGTAACCATCAGAATTTGTATAGAAGGTGTCAATAGTCGTTACTTCGGGATAGGTGTAGGTCATAGTCACGAGCTTGTCGTTAGGATCATAAATCTGAAAGCCTGCGCCTGCATACGGAATCTGTTTGCCTGTTTCGCTGTCAACCTTTACTATCTTTACGTAGCTTTCAAGGCTTGCGTTATTGATGAGGTATTTGTAAGTCTTATTATTTTCAGAAACGAAAACATCAAAGTCAGATATGAACTCTGTACCGTTCCAGCCTTTGGTCTGATGAACAGTATATGTGCCGTAGGGCAATTCCTTTGTTTCTGCAAAGCCGTACTCATCACAAGTAAGCGTATCTCTTTCGGATTCTTTTGCTTTTGCATAGTTTCCCGATGATTTCAGATACACCTGAAATTCTGCACCTTTTTCGGGAGTTTCAATTTTTGTACTGCCGTCATCGGTGTGCTTTATGATTGCAATTTTCCCTTTCAGTATATCTTCGGTTACTCCAATTGAAACGCTGTTGTTTTCAAGTGTATATTTTTTCGCCTCTGCACCGATATGATATTCGGTTTCGTCAAGCAGATAACCCTCGCTTGGCTCAATTTCTTTCAGAGTCCAGTTGTTACCGCAAACATAGTATGAAGTTGTAAAACTGCCGTTTTTGTCTGTTGTATATTTATCTATGAGCTTACCATCGTTGTAGATACCATAAACTGCTCCTGCAAGTGTTGCGTCACCCTGTGCAGACTTTGTTTCAGCGTCCGTTTTAGTAACAGTAAGATTCCACTTTTTAAGAACATTACTGAAAGATACAGTTGCCGTTTTCCCACTTTCAACATTTACGGTCTTTGATTTTTGTTCGGCATACTCTGTCGGAGTATGCTCGGTAACCGTGTATTTTCCGGGAACAAGGTCGGTTAATTCAAATTCGCCTTTTGAGTTTGTCTTAACTGTTTTGCTGTAACCATCGCCGTTGACAGTAAACTCAATATTTGCAACATTGCCGTCCTCGGAGGTTTTGACAAGCTTAAGATTGCCCGAGCTTGTCTTGACCTTGAAATATGCTCTTATCGGGTCAGCATCATTTTCAACTCCTGTGATTACATCCTGAAGGCTTGCGTCACCATATGGAACAAGAGTTGTATTTCCTACGCTTGGCATTGACTTTGCAGAGTTGAATGTTACTGCATCGTTGACTGGCAAAGTTGAAGTCAAGGTCAGCTTGTTGCCTGATACAGATGCGCTCACACCGCCTGTTGTCTTGAAGCTGAAATCTGAAAGAATATTGTTGCTGTCGGTAAGAGTTAATGTGTACTTTCCGTCTAAATATTTCATCTCATAGGTTTCAGCCTTTGAAGCGATTGCCGATGCAAAGCTTGGAACGGTTGAGTAATTTGCAAGGCTTTTTGAGATTGCATTGTAAACCGACTTGACTCCGGGGTTTGCTCCGTCCGCACAGATACCGTCAATGAACTTTGTATTCGTACACTTGTACCCGTCAGCAGTACTTCTGCAACCAGAAACAAACTCCCATACAATCAGCTGTGTTGCTACCCATTTCTGATCCTCTGTTCCGCTTAAGCTTTTTCCCGAACCGGGCTTGCCGTAGAGCAGAGCAAGATTGATTGCTTTCTGCTTTGCAGAACCTAAATTCTTCCAGACGGTTGAACCGTTCTCGGTCAGCGTATTGCCTGAATAGAGAGTATGACCGGGTTCAATGCAATAGGCTTCTTTGCCGTCTGCAAAAATCTTGCAAAGCTCTTCGCCCACTGTACCTACAGTATAACCGTCGCTGACTGTGGTCTGCTGGAATTTGATTGTGTTCCCGGTGCTGTCATAACAGTAATCAAAGGTAATTGTAACCTTATCACCGCTTGCCGCGCTTACAGGGAGCGAGAACATTGTTCCGAATATTACGGCAACCACGAGTAAAAGTGCTGTTATTCTTGTGAATTTCTTATTTCTGATTAACTTAGTCATTTTAAAAATCCTTTCATAAAAAATATGGGGCAAGATTTTACCCTTGCCCCGATTGACATCTTATTCTGTTTAAATACAATCATAATTTCATCGCCTGCCCTTCACCGTAATCTTCATCTATATCATCGGACTGCTCACTGCCGTCTGTGATATTTACATACTCGCCGATAATGTTCAGTGCTTCGCAGTAACTGCCAGAACTTGTAACACGACTGCACATTTCTTTTGCCTCGTCAGCCATACCGTTTTGTTTGAGAGTGTGACTTGCAATTCCTAACAGATTGAATATATTGCCATCCTGACCTATCAATGCACAGTCGGGTTTGACCTTTTCTGCTTTGCTCTGTTCATCGATAATAAAACCACCGAGCTTGTTATCTACATAATCGGAAAGCCAAGTTCCTGCAAAGGCTGTGTAGGACTGCAATCGCCACATTGCAAGCTTGCCGATATCAAGGTGGACATCTTCAAAGGGATAGAGTATACAGGTTACACCGTCACTCTTAAACACTGAAACATTCTCAAACTTTGTATCGTCAAGAAGTATTCCCTTGTCCGTGAGCATTTTATTAATGCCGTCCGCCCATTCCTGTGTTTCACCGCCGCATCCCTGCAAGATGAGTCCTTCCTTGCCGTTCATACGGCGGAGATCCGAGAGTGTAATATTATTGATTTTCATTGTCATTTTCCTTTCATAAAAATAAGCACCCACAATGAAGTGAGTGCTTTGCTTAATCGTCTGTTCAACAATAGACTACATATATTTTGTTGTTTTCTGTGATTACATTAAATGATAAGTTGCTCGGAGCTATGCCACTGCTTTGGTAGTAGTAAGCTACATACTCAACATCACTTTTAAGGTTTGAAGTCAGTTCTGAAGTGCTGTCATAGTATGATGTGTTTGTGGGCGAGAACCAGCTTGCGTTGCCTGTGTTCAGTGAGGAATCATATTTCATTCCAAGTTGCTGACCGTAGGCTATGCAGGCACTCACCGCATACTGAACATCAACCGTTTTTGCTTTGGAAGGCGGTTGCGAAGTATTGTCCGTTGGTTTCTGCGTTGGCTTTTCCGTAGGCTTCTGCACAGGCTTTTGCGTTGGCTTTTCAGCAGGCTTTTGAGTAGAATTTTCAGTTTCTTTTTTAGCAGTCGATTCCGATTTTTGCTTATTACTGTTCGCTGTATTCCTGCTGTTGTTATGAACCTCGGATTGTGTTTTCTGAATCGGATCCGTTGCCGAAACAACCGCCGAATTTTGCCCACTGTCGGCTTTTTCTTCGGCTTTGGCATTCTGTCCCGAAGGCTCTGTTTCTTTTGAAACTGTGGCTTTTTCGGTGGATTGCATTGTTTCGGTTGTTGCCATTTCAGAACTTTCCGCAGATACAGAAACACCCACGGAAGTTGAAGCCGTGGGTGATAAAGAACTGTTATTCACTTTTTCTTCTGCAGTACAAGCCGTAAATGTTCCTGCTGCTAAAATCAATGTCAGTATTATTGCGATTTTCTTTTTCATACTATCGCCGTCCTTTCAAGCAATAAGTATATCCAAAGAAATTCAAATGTCCAGAGCATATTCTTAAATTTTATCGCAAAACTTTATAATTTCATTCTTTCTTTGTTCCACTGCCTCCTTATACTCTACTGAACACAAGCCTAAACTATCGCAACACTCAATCTCCAAATGTCCATAGAAGTGTTCGATGCTTTCAATAACTCGGCTACATTCTCTCATACTTGGACCAGTTCTTAAAGCTATTGAATATCCTTTCTTTCCGCTACTTATGGTAGCATGAGGGTCATGAGTGTTACACCAAGGTGTGCACCTATCAATAAAAGCCTTAAATTGTCCCGGAATGTCAGCCCAATATGAAGGAGACACTGATATAATAATATCTGCCCATTCATACTGTTGAATTATTTTGACTACATCATCATCTTGAATACATTTAGCTGTATTATGACAATTTCTACACCCTTTACAAAAACTTATATCAAAATCATCAATACAAATACTTCTGACATCATATTTTTCTTTCAAACAATCTGAAACAATATTTACTATTTCAGCAGTTGCGCCATTTCTTACTGGACTACAATTCATTACTAAAACTTTCATTTTATTTATCTCCCGAAATTACCATTCAAATTGAAAGATATTATACATAAGTCTAGAGTAAAAGTCAAGGCAAAATCACATACTCTGCGTAAAGCATTCCGATTCATCTTCTGACATATCTTCGGCTTCATCTTCACTCTGCTGTTTATTAAGTGCCTGATCATACGCTTCCATAACCTTGCTGTTTAGCATATTTCTTGACTCCTTTGAAATCGGGTGAGCAATCTCGCTGAACTTCGTTTCGCCGTTTTCGTCAACATAGTTACTTGCAGGCATTGCGACAAATAAGCCTTTTCTTGAGTTCATCACTCTGATTCCGTGAATTGCAACCGCACCGCCGACAGTAACGCTTGCAAATGCCTTTGTGTTGCAATCATCTACATCAACAAGCTTATCAATTCTTACCTTGATATACGGCAGTTTCTTTTTCTGATTATTGTTTTTGGTTCTTTTGTAATTTGTATTCTGTGCCATTATAAATTTACCTCCGATTTAGTGTTTCTGTTTTTCTGCCAACAGCAGAGAAAGGTGAATAAGTGCATCTCTCTGTTCTTCCTCGGACAGGCTGTCAATGAAATCTTCAAGTGTGAAATTTTCCTCAAAATCTTCTTCAAGGTATTTGCAGTTGTCGCAGATTTTCTCTTTCCTGACAACTACCGAGCTGTCATCAAGCTCCGTAAACGACAACACGTCGTTGTATCTGAATCCGATTCGTTGACGAATTTCAAAAGGGATTGTAATTCTTCCTTTTTTACCAAGGACTCTGTATATTTTTAGCATTGCTCGTCCTCGCTTTCCGCAAGCTCTGCTCTGCACTCATCACAGATGCAGTCGCAACAATTACACTCGTCATCAAAATTTTCGCAATCATCATCGCACCTTTCAATCAAAATTGCTCCGTCCACAGCTGAAATCTGCACAGCACAGTCGGATGTGATTCCTGATACAATAAGGGCATCAAGCGGTATGCTTACATAAATTCTATTTTTCATTGTTAATAATACACTCCTTCAAAATTTGTTCTAAATCAATTTGTTGTTCGGTGGTTAAATCAAGCAGGCTTAACTGTAACGGCTTGTTTCTCTGTCTTTCATACATATCGTAGTTGCTGATTAGCAGTTCGGGGAATTGTTCGCCTGCGTTGATTCGCTGTTTCATATTGTGAAGCCTTGTGAAATCAAAAAATGAGTAACCGTCATATAAATTACGGATTTCTTCACAATCGTTGTATGATACAAGCCATTTGCCTTTTGCTTTTGCAAGTGCGTTTTTCAGCCTTATATGGTCATCCCAAGTGAAACCACATTGATAAACATACTCGCTTGAATGGTAAGGCGGATCACAGTAGAAAAAAGCATTTTCTCGGTCATAATGCTTGATTAAAACCTCAAAATCCTGATTTTCGATTACCGTATTTTCAAGTCTTTTACCAACTTGTTCTATCAGTTGAAAAAGGCTCACTACTGAAAAAGGCTGACAGGCAAATGATTTGCCGCCGCTTGAGTAACTGTATCGCAAGAGTTTCAAAAACATTACTGCTCTGCGCAAGTCGTAATCCTTTTTCGTCTTGACATACAGATTTATGACTTCGTCTGCTTTCAATTCAGGCAGGATAATCTTCGTCAACTGCAATTCCTCATCAAGATATTTATCATCAAACTTTTCTTGCTTGAAAAAATCCCTTATTGCATTGAAATCATCCCTTGAATTAAGCGGATAAAATCCGAGTTCTTTTATGAACGCCATAGGTCTGTCACGCATACAGCGAAAGAGGTTTACAAGATTATGGTTATAATCGTTGTACACTTCAAATTTATCAGGTTTTTTCTTGCCTAAAAGTACCGCTCCCGAACCGCCGAAAGGTTCAATATACCTTTCGTAATTCAGAGGAAACAGAGCGTACAAAATATGAAGGACGGAAGTTTTGTTACCCATCCAACTAACAGGGGTTTTGATATTCTCACTTCCTTACGGCGAGCCGCCGTTGGCAATTCCCCACCGCATAACATTACGATATAGGAAACATTGTCAGCAGTGGGGAGTTATAACTCTCATCTCGCCAAAATTTTTTAATACCAATCGCCCCTGAAACGACAAAAAGCCGTTGATTAAATTTAAAATCTAACCAACGGCTGTATATATGAAAACCAATATCAGTCGTTCGGAACGATTGATATTAGTTGTTGTTATTTAATTTTTACTGTCTACATTTTTAATGATTTCACCGATTGCTGAAATTACATTGACTGTAACAGCGTTTCCAGCCATCTTGTAAAGCCTGCTGTCGGATAGACCTGTTGCTCTTGCTTTATCAAAATGCTCGTCCGTGAAGCCTTGTAATCTCCAGCACTCCCTAGGAGTAAGCTTTCTTATTCTGCCTATGTGAACTTCACCGTTTGGCTCAACAAAGGTACTGCAAACTTTTCATTATCATCGAGAACATCTGAATTTTCTACAAAAACTCCCGAACCGCAAGTGAGCGTACAGCTTAGTCCTTTAGATGAGTAGATCCGCTCACCTTGCGTTGGCTTTTCTTTGTATAAGAGCTTTTCCGCTTGTTTGCGTGAAAGATAGTACTTCTCCGGCACATTGCCCTCTAAGATATCCGATAATGAACACTCGTTTTCGTGATTGGGGAACTCCAAAATTTTTGCTGTTAAGTACCTGCCAGCACACATCATACCCCTCGTCGGCACAAGCTCCGCTTACTCGTTTCGACCGCAAGCGGTCAAAAGCTCGTTCGTTATGCTGTGCCTCCTCTCCCCAAAAAGCTTACAGCTTTTCGGGGACCCCGTACGGAGGATTGTTTTAAATGTCCTGCCTTGGTCGTGGTTAAGCAGACCGGGAACATTTTCGAGGAAGAAATACTTAGGTTTTTTAACGGAAGCAATTCGAACAATCTCAAAAAACAGCGTTCCTCTTGTATCGTCAAATCCTTTTCTTGCTCCTGCGATTGAGAAAGACTGACAGGGAAATTCTCCAACAAGAAGGTCGAAATCGGGTAACTGTTCGGGTACAATTTTTCTTGCGTCATCAAAGTAAAGTTCACCTCCCGTGTCATACATTGCTTCATATGCCTGCTTTGCATACTTGTCGATTTCGCAGTAACCGACGCACTCAAAACCGCCTATGGCTTCAAGTCCCGAACGGAAACCGCCGATGCCTGCAAACATATCAAAAAATTTTATTGCCATAAATCTTCATTCCAAACGAAGATTTATATATTAAGAAACACCTCACATTCGCATAGTCATTCCGTTATTCTCATCAGAAGTTTCATCTTCAACTTCTAACATGGATTGGTTTTCTGCTTCGATTTCTTCCTGTGTGAGCTTTCTGAATGAATCCTCACCGGGAACTACACCAAGTGAACGACCATTGTCCCACTCAGGGAATATCGTTCCCATTGAATCAACAAATTTTACTGTTCCTCTTGTGCCTGCCGGAACAGGTGCGTGTGGGTCATTCATATGGATAAGCTCAATTCTTGTTCCCGGCGGATACAATTTCTTTGTGCTTTCAGCTATTCTGCGCTGTCTTTCGTATTCGTTCAAGTTATACATCTCCTATTTTTTAGTTTTGATTCAAGCAATATCCATTAGTGGGACTTCTGATTTTTATTGTCATAAAATCAACCTCCGTCTTTTTTTCTGTTTGTATTGACATTTTTGTTGTCAGATAAATGTGAGATTTCATTTTCATCACAATCATCATTTCGCCTGTCAAAATTCGGTTTCTGACGCATCTCTCTTTCAAACTTTCTGAGTTCGGGTGTGTCGGTAAAATACATTTAAAATCATTCCTTTCAATTTTTTGTAAATAAAAAAAGGCAACCGTTCTAATCAAAAAAATTAAAACGATTGCCAAATAAAAAAAGAGCCAATTACTATATCTCTAAAATAAAAAATATAATGATTGACTCATATATTTGATAATATTAAATTAAGCAGATTAGCGAAAGTAATCAGTTTTCTTTACCTTTAACTAAATTTTGTAGCTTTTCAACAGCTTCATCTTTAGTTTCAGAATCCTTCACTATTTGGATAATTGAGTTCATAAGAACATCAAATTGTTTGTCTGTCATATTTTCAAACTCCATATCTTTTCCTTTCCGATAAAACAATTATCACTTCTACCGGAAATAAATTTTGTATATAAGTAATTGAGGCTCATAGAAAAACTATGAGCCTCTTTTGGCTCCCCCAACTGGGCTCGAACCAGTGACATCATGATTAACAGTCATGCGCTC